>Ga0116231_10001391_pt1 | contig 49213 bp, 42 predicted proteins | sample S1TSphgellanicum_2_FD_89695 | JGI IMG/M metagenome (GOLD analysis project Ga0116231, IMG submission 89695) | Host-associated microbial communities from peat moss isolated from Minnesota, USA - S1T2_Fd - Sphagnum magellanicum MG | ecosystem: Host-associated > Plants > Peat moss > Unclassified...
AATCTCTTGGGTTTTTTCTCAAAAGGCTCACAAACTACATCAATAGGTTCATTTCCATCTCTCCTTTCAACATTGCTACTTGATTGAAGAATTGAACTAAGAGTGCCACTCAATGCTCCTTGATTGTTACATCCCACATGGGGCAACAATTTTGAACTTGAATTCGGTTCACCACTAAAAAAAATCCTAACTTAAAGACTTTTAGGCATGTAAAATTGAGCCTTTGTATTGAAATAGAATGCAAGAGACAAAATTCAAATTTGTGGTTTACACCCTTAATGCAACACACATAGACACAAAAAAACAACATGAAATGAAAGGTACAAAGGAAGCAAAAGAACTTAATTGAAGTTCCCTTTGTGAATTGATTTAAGGTTGTGCATTGTAGTTCATTTGCTCACTTTAAGTAGCAATTTTGTAACAAAAATAACATTGCCACTGAAGGCAAGTACAAACTTACATGTTCTTGCATGTTGTGCTCCCTATTACATAAATTGTAACCATTTACATTATATCATTGCAACTTGAAGCTAATGCCATCAATAGGAGCAAAAAATTTGCTCATAAGACATAATTTTTTAAAAATCTACTTTAAAACCTTAGTGACAAAAACCTTTATCGAACTCATGAGGAGTTAGATGGAAAAAAACTCAAAGAGTATATACAACCCAATGATTGACCCCATCCAACGATGTAAAGACAATTTAATTTTTAGTCAATGATGGGAATTGGCAATGGCCATTTGTCCAATGACAAGGTGTATGGTGAAGGGAGGTCTATTTAATGGCAGGATTGGTGAATGTAGGTTTATTCAATGGTGAGATTGACAAATGCAAGTTCATTGAATATGTGAAATTGGTGAACAAAGATTTTATTGAATGGGATGGATTAGTGCATCAAATGCTTGAGGTATTGTGCCAAAGGCTATTGTTGCCGTTCCCTTTTGCATTGATGGCAATGGTACAAAGTAAGAGCATGTTGTCTTTAGGTGGTGATGCATAGTCATGACATCCAATAAGGCCATGACATGTAGTAGGAGGGGGGGCTTTTAGGTGATTCTATTGAAATTCAAATTAAAAAATGCAAAGGGCATTTTGCAATGCACAAGTTTATTCATTGCATTATGATGAAAAATCACCAAAAGAAAACCATAGAATCAAACCCAACATATTTTATCAAAAGGTGACAACCGCCCAACACTCATAAATCATTCCCATCAACATATATGTAGGCTAGTTGGGCAACAAGGTGCTAATAATTTCTTTTTTGTCAATTATGTTTGGTAGTAAAATAATAATAATAATAATATATAATTTTTTTGACATTATAATACTAAATAATGAAGTTATTATGCTCGAGAACTTCATTCAGATTTTTGGCATGGCAAGCATATATATATTTTTTTTTCAAAAAAAATTCCAAATTTCCAAAAAATAATGAACTAGTGCCTAATCAGCCTAGGTAGTAAGGTATTCATCATTTATGTTATAGTTGTTGGAGCTCACATTATCAAAGACCCAAGTCCCACCTCATACTCACAATTTTCCATTTCAATAGAACTTGCACCCACGGCCACCCCTGGCATACTCCCATTGTCGATAATCACCACTACCTCCGACAAGTGCAAAAGTGGCCATTAATCACAAGAAGATTTAGCCAAATCTGGCTAAAAGACAAATAGAGAAACTAAAAATTTAGGAGTCTTATTACACGGTGGTAAACCACTAGAACCTATTAGCAAAGTATGACGATTTCAAAAGAAAAAAAAAGCTAAAAAAAATTGCCCAAATCCTCCAAAAATCTTGGCAATTTCATAACTTTCTTTCTCTCCAAATGTGGCAATTTTTTTGGAAATTTTACAAAGTGTTTTTGTTGACCATGTTGCTTGAGAACTTTTTTTAAATAGCAAAATAGCGAATTTTCACCACAAGAAAATATTAAAAATCACCAAAAATCGCCACTATTGTTTACCATATGAATTAATTATTTTTAATGATTAATTTTCCCACCCCCAAAAAAAAACAAAAACACTGGAAAAGACCGTTTGAATATTATAACTAATTTCCCACCATTTATGAAAATAGACACCAAATGAATCTCATTAACTGATTTCCCACCGTCTGAAAAAGACCCTATACATATTATGACCGATTTCACACTGGTATGGATATTGAATCCGATTTGCATCGTATGACAAGACCGTGTGTACGTAGTCTTTGACCTCCACGACCCTGGGAAGTTTAAGGGTGGCGATCACCCGTAATCCCTAGGAATATTTAGCCAAATCTGGCTATAAACTAGTAATGAAAGCAAAAAATACTTAATCATCATCCTTCTTTTAAAATATATTTTTGGCTACACACTGAAAACCAAGTATACAAATCTGGCTTTTCTTTTTTCTTTCTTTTTTTTTCTTTTAAATTTTTTTCTCATTTCTGGCAATTGAAAACCTCAAGAAACAACACTTTTCTTGGTAATAAAAAAAATGCCAGTACAAGATTGGTATTGATATTTTAAAAACTTTTTAACTTTTTAAAAAGTAATCAATACCAGTGCTTGCCAGGTATGAAATAATAATAATATTAATATTAATATTAATATTAATCAATGCTCTCAGAATAGGGTCGAAATACATGGAATTTGGAGACTTTGACTGCTTTTTTCCTTTTTTTTTCTTTTTTAAAAAATTATTTTAATTATTTTTTCTGTGGAGAATTTTTTCAATTTGGCAAAAAAATTCAGAAAATGAAAAAAAAAGAGAAAATTTTGTGAATTTGAGAGAATTTTCACCATTTTTAATCTAAAAATAATTAAAATTAACCACATCTAGACCTAGGCATGTCCTAGGTCTCCAATTGTAGCAACACTTTTGTAAAAATGCTACAGCCCACCTAGGTAAATTGCCATTTAATGCTAATTAATAATTAATTAATTAATGCTGGGGGATCCTAGCCAGTGGACCTTCTTAAGGAATTTGGAAAAATAATAAAATAATAAAATTAAATGCCCTGCCCCAGAACAAAAAGAAACCCTAAAAAAGAGAAAAAAAAAATGAAGTACATGGAATTTGGAAAAGATTTTCCTTCCAGACAAATTGGGACTTCCACCCAACATACCCACCACCGGCATGGCACCGTGGCACAAACCCGAGACCGTGGTGTGACAAACTAGGGTAAATCAGGTGGGTCTCTAATTTTGCCACATGGCAATTTTTCATTCGCCATCGGTAAATATCCGTCCCCTCTATACCACACTTCACAACATTCAAGGATTAAGTATGTAATTTTATTTGTGTATTTATTTATTTATTTTGTGGGTTATAATCAAGGAATTTTAGTTTAGTTTTTAGGGCTAAGAATTTTAGGCTTTAGGGCTTCAAGGGAGGAGGGTAAGGGGGGGGAGGTGGGGGTGTGGCATGTCCCCTCTCTACTCTACCCACACATAGAAAAATACAAGGGTGAAGCAAATTAGTTTTTGATTTTTTAAGTGAATTTTTTAAGGGTTTTAGGGCTTTGAAGGAGTATGTTCATATTTTTTAACCCAAGAAAAATTCAGAGGTTTTCTTATATAGGTAAGCCTCAATTGGCATTGGGTACAGGGATTTGGAACTTAAGATTTGGTGTGTTGATTTTTTAGTTGTAATAAATTCGTAAGTTACATTGCCTTGTGTAGAGATTGAGTTGAAAAAAAGATTTGTTCATGTAGGCACAAGCACAATAATTGCAACGGTGTGAGCTCAAATCTTCAGAAAGAATGACCATGAAATGTTAACCAAAAAGATTGAAGTGCAAAACAAAACAAGGGGTGTGTCACACCATGGCCTTTCCATTTACATGCAAAAGTATCTTAAGGCAAAAGAAGAATTATGGAAACTCAAAATATTTCACCATGCAAAGATATAATCTTCAAAAAATCCTCTAAAAGAAACCAAAATCCTTCAAGATATCATAACTCTATAACCAATCTCATGTTTCAACACAAGCCAAAATATAATCTTTCAAAGATCCTCATATAAAACTAGGCCTATTAACTCTAAAGGGGCCAAAATCCCTTAAGATACTATACTCTATAATGAATCTATACACAATGTCCTTGCCTACCAAGGCAAGGCCAATAAACACATGCATGCAACTTCCGTAGGTTGATAATAGTTTAACATCATCAACTTTGTAAGAGAAACCTTCTTTCTTTATTTACAAAAACCGCAACTTTTTTTTCCATTTGAATATTGTCTATTATGAATGACATCTACATCACTCTTATTTCAATCTGGGATATATACATTGGATTTCCTACTACTAATAAACTTGCCAAGTTCAATCACAAGTCGTCAATGAAGAAAACATGCTATCCTCTAGTGGCAATTATACAAACAAATTGTTCCCATAATGGTTGACACGCAACCGTGCAACCTGCAATATCAATGCACAAAGCAACGTGCATAAATGCAAATAAGTAGATAATGAATGTTCCTACAACTATGTGTAGCCACAACCGTGCTACAAACTTCAACCTTTAGCTAATATACAATAGCAGGTTTTTCCAATCCAAATCCCCAAAATTGTATACACTGCTTTGAAATCGCACTTTCAGCATCAGAGAATCTTGCTTTGAAGAGGGAAAAGAAGGGGAAAAAAAAGTGTTGGGTAGTTCCTGCAAGTAACTTAGGAATTGTGTTGCTTCTTCCGCACAATGGACATAAATCTGGTTAGTGGTGGCTGGTCTATTAGAAGCCTTTGGCCACCACCAGGCTGTGACTGAAAAGAAAGCGCAGGTCCCACTAGCCATGCCACAGCAGCACCTCCAAATAGTCCTCCTAACTGCAAGTCAAAGCTCCAAACCAAAAGATTATTCCCCAAAGATGAAAACCTCTGCTCTAAACCCAAAACCGTCGATGTCTTCATCCTGAAGAATCCCATGCCCATCAACTTTCAATTCGAATACCCATTCAATGTTCTATTCACTTTTGGCATTCTTACTGCACACTAGTTTTGTCACTGCAAAAGACAACATTCAGGAAAAACAAAAAGACCAAAAAGTCCCACAAAAAGGCTGTGTGCAAAGAACTTACATGGCCCCAGTTGTCAATACCCTCACTAAGTAGGCCGAATACCTGAAGATGAACAATGCACACATAATTAATTTGTGTCAAAGATTGACAGTTTAGGAAGAACCAAAATGCAAGATCTCAAAACCCAATGTTTGATATCATACCATGTTGATAGCAATTACACGTCCCACTTGAGCAAGGCTTTGGTCACCCCCACTCATAAGGCTCTTATGCCTCACCAAAAATACTGCCAAGGCCCCAACCTGAGGAGAACCAGATATTTCACCAACAACCAAATTGAGAGGAGACCTAGGCTAAATCTGTCACTGTTAAACTAGCAATTGAAGATCTGCATACACTAGCAAAAGAAAATTAAAGGGAGATGCATCGTCTTCAAGTAATTGCAGGTGATGGAATTGCAAAGCATGCCAAACATAAGGTAAAGAGCTTACTAGTCCAAAAATAGCTCCAGAAGCACCTACAGAAGGAGCTGTGCAAAGCGTGTAGCTCAGACTACTACCTGGCCCCCCCCATCAATTGTTCATCTTAAATAGTTGTGTCATTATGGCAACAGAAATCTACATGGGGTCTGTATTGTGAGAAAGCTGATCTTGAGACCATTGTGCTTCATTTTGAAGTTTTTTGCTATAACACAAATTCCACTACAGCATGCAAGCATGCAAAATTGTGAGGATTGACAACATACTTGCAAGAGCTGATGCCACATAAACGGCTAAAAAGCGCCTCCCTCCTCCCAATGACTCGACCGTGGGTCCAACTGAATTAAGCGAATAAGAGTTCACCTGCATGCCCACAATAAACAGTATAATGTCATGACCATATGTTGCACAAATGTCAGCATCCATTTTTGATGTTTTTGTCATTTTTTCTTCCCTGCTTCAAAAATTTCTGCATGTACTAAGATCACTGCTGCATAAAAATCACCAGAGGAGCGATCCATATGAAGAAAGAATAGTCACCAAAAGATGTGCTATGTTTGCATGGAGTAATGATGGTGTGATGAGCCTCCACAGCTGACCTCGATTTATCAAACTGTTCACCTGTGTTCAGCCAAATTGGATATATCAGCAGGGAATTGCTCAAATCAAACTGTGATTTATCCAAGTATGAAGAAAACTAAATTTACCTTTGCTCCCCATAAGAGAAGTTGCCCTTGTGATGCAACTTGTGCCATGTACACTCTGGACCACACACATCCCACAAAAAATCTGAGTCAAGAGGATTGAAAGAAGCAGAGAGCTACTCAAATTGCACCATTCAGATGGGTTGAGAAAGGATGGCACAACAAGACAGGGAAGATGGGATTTTCCTTTTTTTGGCCAAGAATTACTCACAAGAGATTGAGACCAAGAATAACATTGGTCCATTTCCGACCTTTTGAACCTACACCCACACCAGTTCTAGAGTGTGGCGCCTCATTTCTGCCCCCAGTTGCTGCCATTCTCACCTTCAGTTTCCTTCTAGGATGTGAACCAGTTTCTAGAAACTGAACTATTGAACCCCATGGCATGTATACCACAACACTTGAGCCCAACAAACTTGGAATCCCTGCACTGTCACAACATTGTGGTGCTAAATGCCAACAATTTCCATTTCCTGCATCCAATCCCAAATTGTTTGATTGACCCTGTGTTTTATTGCACTTGCTAATTGGCTCCTGTGCAAATAACACCCATCCGTCCCATGCATGTCAGAATCTGAAACCCAGAACTTTTTGCAATCCACAGTCATCAATCAACAATGAGAATTCTTCAAGAAATTGACTAGACTTTTGGACCATCTTTGCAGAAGTCCACCAAAGTGGAAAATCCAAAGGAAAAAAAAAGCTTCAAATTTTGGTTGGGACGAGCTGAAAATTACATACAAAGTTAATTACCCATCTGAAAGTGCCAATTTAAACAAAAGCAGGTGGAAAAATCATCACACAATTCTTCACCCATGAGTGTTTGGGAATGACACGATGAGCCCACAGATTAGGGTTTCCACTTAGGGTTTTGTTTTGAATGGGTTGAAAGAGAGCAGCAGCAAAACGAAATTTTTTACCTTGAACTGATCACCCATGAAAGTTGAAGTGAAAGACAGAAATCTTTCCAGCTGAAGAGCAGCACCAGCAGCAACTAAAAATCCAACTCTGGAGCTGGACAAGGCCAAGGGCTTTGAACCCATTTGAGCTGCTCTCATACTGAGTTCACTGCTGCCGTTGTTGCCACGGAGTGCTCCTTGACCTGTACACACTGACCCAATTGCAGCAATCCAAGAAGCTCCCATCCCTCCACCACCACCACCCATCCCTACAAGCGCCCTTATTATTCCACCCATCTCCATCTTCTTCTTCTTCTTCTTCTTGCTCACTTCCAAATCTTCCCTCCTCCTCCTCTTTCCCTTTCTTGCAAAATTCCTTTCCCTGTCACTTCAAAAAACACCTATGATCCTTGGCCTTTCCTCTTCCCCTCCCTCCTTGTTCTCTTCTCTTCTCTTCTCTGCTTGGTCTATTGGAACATGAGGAATTACGAAAGTTAGATATGGGTGGCGGCGTTTTCTATTTTCCTTTGGTTTTTTGGCTACAAATTTTTGCTTTTTGTTTTTCTCTTGACATCCATCCTTTTTCCCCCTATGATGGTAGCTAGAGTTTAGGGTTTAGAGCACAGAAAGTCATCCAGCAGATGTGTTGAGGAAATGAGTTCCCTCCAAACTGGAGAAATGGGTTCCAGCGACATATTCCTTTTTTCCCGTTCTTCACCAAAGTAGTTAGAGGCTTGTCTACATTTCCAGCTTCTGGTCTCCAAAGGGCTCAACGCTGGTAACAACAGCTTGCAACATCTGCTGCATCTCAGCAGCAGCATCTTCACAATCAACAGCAGAAAGCGAGTAAGGAAAAACACTTTCTTTAGTTCTTTGCATATCACTGATTTGTGAACTCAAAAGAGGATCATATTGAAAAAGGAAAATCCTACTTTAGTTCACTGCTGTAGATAGAAGACATTATGTTAAGTTCCTCTGTTATGTGAGATTTGTGTTTGTTATGGTGTTGTTTGTCTCTTTGGAGAGGTCTCTTGTCGTGTACAAGACAGGCTCTTTTATGAAGATTTTTTGTTAGAAATTCTTGTTGCTGGAAATCTAACCCTGCATGTATTGATTCTCAAGGCCTTGCTATAGAATGGCAGCAAACCTTTGCAACAGTAGGATCAAGCCCTAGCCCAGGCTCAAGCTCACATGCAGGCTCAAGTCCTAGCCATTGATTAAGCTCAGGCTCAAGCTCATGTTCAAGCCCAGGCCTAGGCTGCAGCTGTGCAGGTTCATGCCCATGTGCAGGAACATGAACGAGCTTCTCAACACCAACATCTCACACAGCAGCTGAGGAAACCCCTAACAAAAGCTGCTTTGCTTTGCTTTGCTTTGCAGCAGTAGCAACAGGGAGCAGATTTACATTGACACCATGACGAACAGCATGGGCAATCTCTGGCTTTGTTGAGGGGATCTCTTCAGGCTTTGACTTGCAGCAGTGTGACACAGCTTTCAAACCAGTAGGTGGACATGGTGGAACTGAGGTAGGCCAACTCCAGCACCTTTGTTGGGAGGAGCTACAAAACCAGCTGAGTGCAGTTGTGCAGCATGCTTCATCAACACAGCAGCAGCAGCAGCAGCAGGCATTGCAACCAGCTATACCATCACCATCCTCAACTTTGGTGATGAACCAAGATTCTGGAATGGATACTCACAAAAGAAGTGATCATTCACAAGGCCTTAGCAGCACTGGTCAAATTGACTGCTGTAGGAGAAGCGATCTTTCACAGGGCCTGAGTGGAGCTAACTGATTTGATAGTGAGGGGAGAAATGAACTTTCACAGGTGCTGCAACGAGCTAACTAAATTGATGATGAGAGGAGAAATGACTCTTTGGCGGGTAGTAGTAGTAGGGCTATGTCTGAGAGCACAGGTATGCAGGGAGTTCCATCTGTTACTGACAACCAGCAAATGCCATGCACAGTCATGGATGCACTGATGGCAATTTATGATTGGCAAAATAGCAGGAGTCTGCCTGGATATGCACCAACCAGTTCAGTGCCACAGCAATCACTAGAGCAGCTACTGGTGTGGGAGAATTTCTTTCAAAGGGAGGGCAATGGAGGCTCTGAGTCTGTGAAGACAAATCTGGTCTTCAGGCTTCCTGCTTCATTGGCTACAACAGCAGCGCACTTGAGTGGGCCTGAGGTGTTGCAGCAGTGTGTCAGAGAGAGTAGTTATGTATTTTACTCCTCAACGTATGTTAAGGCTTGCAGGTCAAAGATTCAACAATGCCTGGTGCATGGAACAATGGTACCAGGCTAATGCACGCAACTGAATCGCAGCTGCAGATACCCATGCTGCCTGCAATTCCGCACTTCCACTCCTGCCCATTGTCTAGAGGTACTGCTGCAACTGATGAGCATTTAGGACCTGTCGTTTCCAGAGGTCCTGGCAGTAGCACTGGTGGTGTTAGCTAGGCAGTCAGTCATTTGAGAGAAAGTGAATGATAGAGCAGGAATTTATACAGTTTCTCCTCCCACCCATCTCGTCGTCTCTCTCCTTGACAGCACAGACTTTTTTGCACATGCCCTCTTGCATCAATATTCTCAGCCTCCGGTTTTTGGCCTCCCCTGCCTGTTGCGCCTGCTGCAAAATTTGCTGTAAAGAGTTCAACACATTCTGTTGTCACTTTTGGCACTTACCACTACTTTGCATGTCCTTTTCCAGTTTCACTTCTGCTTTTCAGACATAGTAGGTGTGCAATGCTTGTTTTGTAGTCTCTGTTGCTTACTTGTGCTCCTCCCTCAGAATTGGATTAGGTGACTGGAAATTCATTTGGTGATGATGCTTGATGTGATAAGAGGTTCTTGCGTGACACATTGATTTTTTTTGTTTTCCACAATTGATCAGGAGACCACAAAAAATTGTGAAGAGTTTGTATCCTTCCTGTCCATAGCTTATGCAAGATTTTCACATAAATTGTTTATTGGATCATTGTGGAGGCATGGATGGGGTATTCGCCTGAAGACATATCGCTACTTCGTGAATGCAAACACAAGGGTTTGATATGGAGATGAAGGTGGAGGTAGTCACCTTATGCCACAATGTAGTGAGCGTACATTCAATTTGTTGTTAGTGTTGTATTCTGGTATGGCAATCGATGCTAGGTCAAGATACCAAGAAGAAAAGGGATGGGGGTGTTCATATGCAACATTTCTTCATGTGCTCATCGTTGTTTGGAGTTGTATGTCAACATAGGCTTGGGCATTGCCATACAGGTTAAGTGCAACACCTCAAAAACACAATGTAATGCCATTGTATAACTATGCTATTTGTCTAGGTATGAGTGCTTCCCTCAATTTTGTGAGAACCTTTGCTTTAGCTCTATGCATTCTAAATCAATTGTGGCATATTCTATTGCATTTTTTTTTCCCCCATTCATATGAAGTCTAAGTTCTTGGTGTCTTTGAATAGGTAGCTAAAATTTTCATCACCACGTTTACCAACTTGTTTGCATTCTTATTGACATGAATCATTCCATGTCAATGCATGTTTAGAGGTTAACACAACCCATACATCGACATGGAATCTTTCATCCTACAACAATTGATGAAGATATTAAGAACTTAATGCTTCGATTAAATTAGGGTCTTAGAATTCGAATCTGACATTTTTTGGGGCTTAATATGGCCACTAAGACGCCTCGCTTAAAGAGGCAAAGGTGCCCACCAACATGGGTGCTACTAGTGTTCAAGTATGTGGGTCAGATAAAAAAATTTTGGGCCACATCTCAAAAACTCTAGTACAAGGGGCAGCTTCAACACATGTTTGTCAAATAATTAATTTAAAATTGAAGATTCCATGTTGAAAACTAGAATATTCTTGAATATTCCTATAGATTCTTTATTCTCCGTCACAAAAAAATTATTCTCTGAAAAACAAAAAAACCAAAAAAAAAAAAAAAAAAATTGTGAAAATTTCAACATTTGCTACAAAAGCAAAAGAGAAGGAAAGAAGGATTTGTCCTCTGAATTTTGTCCTTCCTTCATCAACATCCTTGGCCACAATGAACCCAACCCACCAGTCCACCAGTGAAGGATGAATGGTAAGTGGTCAGGAAACAGTTTTCTGTTGGGTCCCAGTTCCTTAGCTAACCATGGTTGGTTAGCTCAGTTGCTGTTTTCTTTAACCTACCTACTAACAACCCACAAGACCAACAGTTTTTACGTTTTACCCCCTTTTTTTTCTTCATTTATGGCGACGGAAAACCTCTGGAATCACTTTTTTTTTTCGAATTTTTTAATTTTCAATTTCGCTTTCTGGCGATATTTCACCAGCAAAAAAAGAAAAAAAAGCTCCTACCTACCTTCCTACCTACCTACCAGTTGCGTGGGTCCATCGGCCCGTGATACCCGGTGCCCTTTGCGACACTAGAAGAAGAAGCCGGCCTGGGCGAGAGACGAAGACGAGGAAGACGACGCTAGGCGCCGCGGAGGAGGCGAGCTATAGTGCATGTATCCCGAGTAATAGGCCTTCAAGATCGCCTCCTCCATGGCTGCGATTGCTTCTGTGAGCTCTGCAGCTGTCTCTGCTTCTCTGGGATGTGAGAAAATGGAATTCCGCGCTCTATCGAGCTCGTTCAGAGCCCCCGGGGTCTTGAGCTCTGGGAAGGGAAGAAGATTCCTGCAACAGGATTGCGTGCACTCTTGTGGCCAGGAATTGAGGAGAACAACTGCGAACCAGATCTGTGCCAAGCGGCCGGCATTGTACTCTTCATTTCTTGCAAAGCCTGTTGCCGCGCGCGGGCTGCCAGCTTTCGCCCCGTTGAAGAAGTCGAGCAGCTTGCAGAGCGTGAATCCCACCAAGAAGCATGTTGTTGCATCCCCGGTTTGTATGGCCGCGGCCTCCGACTCCGAGGGAGCTTCAGTGCCTGAGTAAGCTAGCTAGCGCGGCCAAAAAAAGATTTTTTTCTGGGGATACAGATTGTCTATTGTTGCATTTGGAGTTGTCAACTGTATGCCAATCGTCTTGCAAGTGCAATATCTAGTAGGCATTCTATTTTTGTGTGTGCAATTGAAGTGCGATGCCAGGTTTCTTCATAAAAGTATTTGTTGCTGGCACTGACGGTGAGGGGGTTAGCTCTTCTATATGCAGGATTGCCAAGGAATCTGCTGCCACAACTGAATCCTTCGTTTCCAAGTACCCAGCGCTGGTAACTGGATTCTTCTTTTTCGCGTGGTATGTCTGGCTGGCGCCCCAACTTCTTATGACATGTGTTCTTGTCCTCGTGAATTATAACCCCTACAAAGGACATCAGTACTGAGTTGGTGAGAGCATCTCTTTGAAGGTTCTGCAAATTTTGCAATCAGCGCACAAAACTAACACAGAGAGAGAGAGAGAGAGAGAGAGAGAGTACTCAGTGAGTGCTCCGATGGAAAAAAGACAAAAGGAGTTTTGATAATTTGCAGCTGCAGGATCTGCTGATTTGCAAAATGGATGTGTACTGGCAGGTATTTTTTGAATGTGATATTCAACATCATGAACAAGAAGCTATACAACTACTTCCCATATCCTTAGTAAGTTCTTTGGCTTCTGCCAATTTCAATTACTATTCTGTCAAGCTTGGTGGTGAGTATCAAAGATTCTAGATTCTAGATGTCATTTATATCTCTGCAATGAAAATTATGCTTTGCTTCCAGCATCTGATGTGGACAAACCTTGTGCAAGCATCAGAATTAGGGGGTTTCTGTTAACTGTCAGCAATATGGTGATAACACTCAGTAAAGCATTGTTTCTTATTCTTTTTAAACTGGGTAGGCACACAATTCAATCTCCAATCTATTACTGATGTCCTGTTTTCTGTCTCTGCAGTTTTGTTTCTGCCATACACTTGGGTGTTGGTGTTGCCTATTGTTGTGTTTCTTGGCTTCTTGGGGTGCCAAAGCGGGCGGTATGTGCAGCTTTTTGTCCCCCCCTCCCTTTTTCCATGGTTTGCCGTAACCTCTTGATATGTATGCTAAAGACCCTTCACATGCTACATGATCAATCAGTATGTGTCATTGAGACCAGGTCAAGCTGAACTGAAATCAATCTGTTACTGACTCCTTTTGTTTATGTCCAGTGTCTGTCAGTAGATCAGAAATTTTGCATTGTATGTGTATATGAATTTTGCAGTTCATGTGAATGTCCTGGTAGCTAAGAACCTTAGTTTGCTATTATTTTGTCTAATAAGGTGGCCCATGGTTGTCACAATACAGCCAATTGATGGAGAACTCTTCAAGCTATTGCTGCCAGTCTCCGTTTGCCATGCATTGGGTCATGTGATGACCAATGTTTCTTTTGCTGCAGTAGCAGTTTCCTTCACCCACACAATTAAAGGTTAGTTGGCCAAAAGGACTCAAAAGGAACATGAAACAATTGAGTATTTTAGCTGTTATTTTTAGCAGAGGATGCATATTTTGGGTGCTGAGTTCCAGAGCAGACTTTGTTCACTGAAAGAATTGAATACCACTGTGACTTCAAGTCTTACTCATGGGTAGCTTCTTGATTGCTTGAATTTCACAGCGCTGGAGCCCTTTTTCAATGCAGCAGCCTCACAGTTCATTCTCGGTCAACAGATTCCAGTTACTCTTTGGTTAACTTTGGCACCTATTGTCCTTGGTAAGTCCATTGGCTTTAACATATAATTCAACAGCTACACTAATTTTGTCTGTTCTTTCACTTGTGGACCTGCTGTGTGCAAGAACTCCTTCAAATCTTTCTGGAGATGTCAAGGACTTTCTGGTTGATTTGATTCCATGAATGATTTACTTTGTTCTGCAACAGGTGTCTCTATGGCATCATTGACCGAGCTCTCCTTTAACTGGAAGGGTTTTATAAGTGCTATGACTGCAAATGTAGCTTTCACATACAGGAATATTTACTCTAAGAAAGCCATGGTATGCCTCACTCTTCTCTGGAGAAGGCCAGCAGAACCTTTTGTGTGCCAGATGCTTTTCAATTCCCTTTGCCATGGATTTCTTTGGCCTTGCATGTGCCACCTCAAGGTGACCTGTCCTTGTTTATTGAATTGGACACAGTATTGCAAGGTCTTGTCGACCTAGAAATGTTTAGCAATGGGGTAACTGTTGCAGACCAACTAAGATTTTGGCACATGCTGTTTTGTAGACTGGGATGGACAGTACCAATGTGTATGCCTATATCTCCATCATCTCTCTGGCTTTGTGCATTCCTCCAGCAATTTTGGTGAGATTGGATTATTCTATTTTACTGGTGCATCCCGAGGGTCTTTTCTCTGCATGTGCCTTGCTGTCTCTTAGCAACATGGTGTGAAATGGTTATATCTTGTTATCCTGAACAGGACAGCATTGACAGTTTGGTTTATCTCCTTCCTCCTAACTTGTGAATGGGGTTGGGGAGGTTGTCAGATGCACACTGAGCTGCGTTTGTATGCCAGAATGTTATATTGATATTCAGTCTTCTCTTGTGCAGATTGAAGGCCCACAACTCTTGCAGTCTGGCTTTGGTGATGCGATTGCCAAAGTTGGCATCAACAAGTTCTTGTCTGACCTCTTCTGGGTGGGCATGTTCTATCATCTCTATAACCAGGTATGGATCTACCCATGCATCCTTTTTTTTTGTCCTTGACTGTTTTATTCTTGGGCACAGTTTCCTATCATGATGCAGAGCAGAGGCTTTGTGAAGAATTGCAAAGTTGTTCTGGAAACTGCTGCAACCTTAAGTGCGCCCAATGCTAAAAGAGCTTTTGCATAAATGTCTGGAGTTTAGGAACTTCCCTTGAAGGATCTAAATGGCTGATAAAGTTTTACTGTCTCAAACTGCAGCTTGCAAACAACACATTGGAGAGGGTGGCACCCCTCACCCATGCTGTTGGGAATGTCCTGAAGCGGGTATTTGTCATCGGGTTCTCAATTGTTGTGTTTGGTGAGTTGTCTCCATGATACTTGATCCCTTAGATGAATTTGTTTCCTGGTATTTGGCCAGGATGAATTTCAGGTCAGCCCAGGAGTTCATGGGAGAGCAGTTGGTGTAAGTTTGTCTTCAGCATGTTGTCCGTCTGTCTTCACACTGTGCATGTAGCTGTTATTTCTGATTACTCAGTGATTGTTACCCTTCTATGTCATTCCTGTGCTACATTGCCAAGGAGTTATGGAGTGCTACATTGCCAGGCATTGTTCCCATCAGTTTGTCAATGGTAGAAGGTTCATAAACTCTTCCTGCATCAGGTGAGATTGTAACCTGAGTCTGTCTGCAGGCAACAAGATCTCGACCCAAACCGGCATTGGAACTGTTATAGCAATAGGCGGTGTGGCTCTCTACTCTTACATCAAGGCAAAGTTGGAGGAAGAGAAGAGGGCAAAGACAGCAACCAGCTAGTTGATCATCCTTGGCATCTGGTAACCAAAACATGCATTTCAGAATGTGTTCATCTTTCCCTCTTATCATTCCTGAGCTCCATTAAAAATTCTACTTTCTTTGTGTGTAATATATGTGAAGGCAGAAGCCCAGTTTTGTCTGCTCTGCTCAGATGAGGCATTTGGTCTATGTAGACCTGTAGATCTCTTTATTATTGTTGAGCACATGAAACTGTCTTTTCTCTTTCTGGTAAATGATCTCATTCAAAGGATGATCCATGGTTGTCTCCAACAGGAGTTCATGCTATTTGGAACACCTAGTCTTCAAATCAACTGATGACCTGGTGTGGTTTTGATTTTTACTCCAAATTTTTGGATATCTCACATGGATATTCCCATTCCCCAACATTTGACCCTGGTCTCTGCAAAGGGCAGCCCTCTCTGCAGCACCTCATGTAAACCCTATAATTATTAGATTCACTTCAAGAGCTGATAAACCCAGCACTTGACCCAATCCTTCAAGGAATCAGCCCTGGAAGGTCAGCAGGTACTATCAACCTGCTATTTCACTGATTCATGCATTTTGCATGGAATTGCAATTACCAATGTTGGCTTTCATGAATAAGTAACCTGGAAATTTTATCAGTTGTAAAAATGGTTCGATCTTTACCATCTGTCTGTTGAATATTGCATCACTTTCATAGATGCATTTGATGTACTTATAAGTACTCAAACATCATGAAATTTCTCTTATTTCTTGCAACTCTTTGAAGCGGTCCTTCATATTTGGACAAAATCCACACTTGAATTTGCCGGTACTGTAAACTGAGCTTATTTTTGTTCAACTCTTTACCATTGTCTTATGATAGATGTAATACCACTGTTAATGGCAAACACTTGTAATCCCTGTAGACCTTTTCAATAGCCATTTTTTGGCAAACTTTGTAGTAGCATGCTGAAACATGTTTCTTCCTGCCTCATATAGGTGGAGAATGCATCAACACAGAGGAGGTGTCTCAAAGGGGAGGATGCTGGCAAAATGACATGTGAGTGGACTCTTCATGGTGCAACTACAAAGAGTTGTGAAGGTTATATTACTCATCAGTCCATTTCCTGAGTTTCAACAGTGTGTCAGACCTGATTCTGGGAAATCACCCATCCTAGATAGGTACTAGGTACTCTGTTTTTCAACTGTAGGTGTTAGGTACTATTTTCCCACCTCAAAAATTCTTCCCCTGTGCTGTTAAAATCAGATGCAATGTGTTTTGCAGCAAGTTAGATATATGAGGGTTAGAAACCACTTATTTTTGTATATCGAATTGCAATCAAAATCAAATCCTCTTCACCAATTTACATCCCATCTCCTCTCCCACACAAACTTACCATCAGTTGGGCACAGGCATGGGTAGTTTTGTCTATAGTCATAGACTGTTTCAAATGTAGGATTTCAAGGGGGTTCAATGGCCCATACTAGGATTTCAATTCACCCAGGAGTTGGTTTGTAGAATCTTCTCTGTCTGATGTTTTATTGTTGTTTTGTTTTGGGCTCTTGAAAAAGTGGAGGCTTGTCAGGAGGAATTGGTGGAGATAAAAGTAAGATATCACATTCAGAGAATTGGAGAGGAAAGTAATAAAATGCATTTAGAAAAAGGTCATGAAATCAAGGAAACAGAAATAAAATGCGCCTCAAATTAAATTGAGGTTGTCTGCAGAATATTTTCAATTCATATCTGTTTAAGTTTATAGCACTTGAAAACACTGCTGCAGTGTTGATACTCAAATTTGCTTTGCTAATTAGCAGCAATGGCTTAGCTTATTATTAGAGCAGAGACAACACACTTGAAATAGATGGGCTGACATGTGGTTCTTGAAATTGCCCTGAAGCAAATAGGATAACAAATTTTCCAATTGAGGGCAAATCTTAATCTACCATTGCTTTGGAATGTAACAGGACTATGCTGCAGAACTGTACATAATGACATAGTGAGTTTTTCCTCTCCCGATCCTCTCCCAATATATGATGGAGTAGTGAACTTTTCCTCTTCCAACACATGATTGCTGTTGCAAATTGTCAGCCTTGCAAAGTTGTTAGAGGTTGTTAGGGGGTAAAGGTACACTGAAAACAGTGAATGTATGTGTACAATTGATTTTCAGAATTTTCAATACTAGATTGTCAGTAGTAGAATGGGAAGACAATGATTGTTGCGTCTAGAAAATTTTAGGGCGCAGACATTAATAGTCCCTATTTCCAATTCTCTGCTACAATATCAGCAAGATCAACAACCCTCTGAGAATAGCCCCACTCGTTATCGTACCAAGCGACAACCTTGACCATGTCATCTCCCATCACCATGGTGAGGGAAGAATCGATAGTGGAAGACACGTCACTGCATCTGAAATCCACAGAGACAAGGGGTTCATCACAAACTGCAAGAATTCCTTTCAATGGGCCTGCAGATGCATCTCTGAATGCTTCGTTCACTTCCTCGGCAAATGTCTTCTTCTCAACCTGCACCACCAAGTCAACGACAGAAACGTTTGGGGTTGGGACTCGGAGGGCAATGCCATTGAGCTTGCCCTTCAGGTTTGGCAGTACCAGTGCCACGGCTTTGGCTGCCCCTGTTGAGGTTGGCACAATGTTGAGAGCAGCTGCACGAGCCCTGCGCAGATCACGGTGGCTAGCATCAAGCAACCGCTGGTCTCCAGTGTATGAGTGAGTAGTCGTCATTGTACCCTTGATAATTCCTGGATGACAAATTATATCACAAAACTTGACTCAGCCAAAACCAGCAACTGGCAGCAAATTTGACAATTGCACCAAATTCAAATCAAACAAAGAAATAGACAAAAAGATAAAGATAAAAATCGAAGATTTCCATCAAGACTTACTGAATTTTTCATCAAGAACCTTCACAAATGGAGCCAGACAATTGGTGGTGCAAGATGCGTTGCTGATGATCTCATCCCCGTGGCTGTATTCGTCAGCATTGACACCAACCACATAGGTGGGGATGGCACCTTTGCCTGGTGCAGTGATCAACACTTTCTTGGCACCAGCCTGCAAATGCTTGCCAGCACCCTCCTTGTCAACGAATACACCAGTTCCCTCAATCACCAGGTCAATTCCCAATTCCCTGCAGAAAATTCATCCAACTGAATGTGAATTACCACCACCCTGCAAACCAGACCCAATCTCCTTCTGCTTGAATCCATGCATTACCATTGCCTACATTTGTTGGCAATCTCCATCCAAGGATAGTAGGAGAGGCTGCAGAAAACAGTTCTACTCTTTTAGCATCAATTGAGATACTGTAATTGAATTGAGCGAGTTATATATTTTCACCAAGATGAAGACATGCTCACCTCCATGGCAGATTCAATGGGTTGCGGTCAGAGACCACTTTGATGACCTTTCCATCAACAGAAATGCCATCATTCCCAACAGCCTTCACATCAGCATCAAAAGTGCCAAGCATGGAATCATATTTCAGGAGGTGAGCTGCCTGCTTGACACCACCCGTGTCATTGATGGCAACAACTTCCAAAGGAGAGTCTATCCTCCCATGCCAGCAGCGGATGAAATTCCTTCCAATTCGTCCAAAGCCATTGATGGCAACCTTGATCTTTGCCTCCACAATTGCCTTCTTCTGTCCAGAGTTTGCTGCCTGTCAAAGCAAAAAAAAACAGCAACTCAGAGTGTTTCTCTTGTTGTGGCATCAATAACTTTAGAGCTTTACTATGGTAGTTCGAGTCAGCTTGCATTTTTGTGCAAGGAATGCAAGGAAATGGACAGGAGAACTCAAAAAGGGTCCAGTATTGGGAAAATATGAACATACTACTGCAGTTTGTGCAGCAACTCTTAGAGCCAAATCATCAGAACTTCTCCCAAAGGTAACACATGAGCTTGTGCTTTTGAATCCAGAAAAACTTGAGAAGCCCTTGGAAACTGCAACCTGCAGGTAGGGAAATGACATTATGATCCACCCAGTAATCAGATTCCCAAATCTCTTCCAATTTACACAGCAATTGGATACCAGATCATATACAAAATGTCTACTGTTATTTTTCCATCTCTGTTCCAACTTGTCCTTCAATCTCCTTCATAACAGATCTTGCTTCAGGATCTAGTCCTGGTCTTCAAGGACATAATGAGATAACCAAACTTTGATGCACAAAGGAAGCAAATGCTTATTACCTTTGCACACAAAGATTAAAAGAATCTATACCCACAAATGACTTGGTTGCATCATTTTATTCTATTGAGCTGGATATATATAACTGAGAAGAAGAGCTGCAAGTTTGTTCAGTTGACCATTCATAGATATCAAAACACAATGGGATCATCTCCAAAGGAAAGAGGGAAGAACAAAGGCGATGAGTGGCAGCAAAAATCAAAATGCAGGAGGAGACAAAACTAGATACCAGAGAGAAAAGAGATCCAATTTTGGATGAGAAGATGGCAAACCGTCACCTAGTTGCATTCACGTAATGGGTATATAGTATATACCTGAGAAGAGGAAGAGCAGCAGCAGGAGGAGGGGGAGGAGGAGGAGGAGGATGAGCCCTTGATGCTGGAAGCAGAGCTGCAGGCGTAGGGCACAATGGCCATGGAAAGAGAAGAAGCTACCGCCATAGCAGCTCCTCCTTCTTGACGCACGCAGCCGTGGTGAATTACGAGCACACAGAAGCGAAGGCGCAAATAGTGGGCTTCCGGAAACGCCCAAAACTCCCACCCACGCACCCCCTCACACCCCTAAAAAAAAATTAAATTAAAAAAGGGGGCCAACGGCGGAGCTGCAATGGGCCAGTGGCATTTGTAGCCACAAAAGCTAAGGATATGGAGATAAGGGGATATCTAGTATGTGCTTTTTTTTTTCCCCCTTTTAATTTTTTTAATTTTTTAATTTTTAAAGTCTAGGCTTAGGAGAGGAAGGGTTCTTACACCTACTTTTCAAAAAACGAATTTATTTTTTCAATTTTGAAATTTATATAATTTTCCATCATCTACTATAATATTGTGATATGAGTAGTGAAATTATTTGTAGCCTACAATAATTATGATGATTTTCAACATGTCAACTTCGTATTTTCACAAATTTATAAATAATAGTTCAATTTCATGACAAAATGAATGAAATAAATAAATAAATAAATAAATTCACTATTTTGAGAATTGAGAATTATATAATGACGAAACTGACCTTAGGGTAAAGGTAGCTATTAAGGTGCTCTCCAAAAAACATTAGGAATTTCCTTGGAGTGCTTTTCCATGTTGGGGATGGTCAGCTACCCCTAGTTAGTGCCTAATCCCTAACTAGGGGTTAAGGATTTGATTGTAGGCCCTCAAGTGGGGGACATGCCCCAAAAAAGTCAGGCTAGACTCAGTTACCATATTGTCCTGGGGCCTCACCTTAGGCTGAGTTAGTTTTGTTGGCAACTAAATTGGAATGCATTTTTCTAGGTCCCACTATCATGGTGGGGTATATATAATATATAACATATAATACATCTCTCTCTCTATATATATATATTTATTTATTTATTTAAATTTATATATATATATATATATACTATGTCCTATGTGTATTTCTAATGAAAGGTGTGGCCAATAATGTTGGTGGCAAGTATTAGTGGCCCTCAATCAAAAACTCCAATCATTGTGAAATGAAAATCAACTTCACATTAATTCACTCATAAGGCCATGGCAACTATGGCTTGAAACTATAGATCATGACTTTGGTTTGGAATTAATTAATTGATTAAGATTATCATCTCCACCTAGCCAAGGGTAGCATCCTGAAGTAAAGTGAATTTAGTCATTTTATTTTAGAAGATTAGGGAAATTTCATCACTCCTTCAAATGTGCTTGTCCACGAGCAACAACTTCACAAGCCTACAAATGCAAAGTTGATCGAATCCAAAAACTTTCAAATTTGAAACAAACATCGTTACAATATCTATTTTATTCATGTCAAATTTCAATTCATTTCAAAGTTATATTTCTCACTTCAAGGTCAAATTATCAACATTCAAAACTCAAATCAAATGGCTTCGCCAATGATTACAATCCTCAATGTAACTAGACTTAGGAGCATCATTATTTATATGAAACTCTATGCAATACGAAATTTTATGTTTCCCCTCATATATTGTTGTTCAATAACTATTTCATGGTTCTAAATATTCAAGGATTTCATCACATGTATGTTTGATGCATTTGAGCATAAGCAATGTTATCATCCTTCATTGGAAAAAATGTGATTATTTTCATGAATTGTGCAACAGTGATAGTTGGTGACATCTTAATATGACTTGCTTGAGCAAATGTAACATTCCTTCTCTTGAAGATCATTTATAAATGATGACAATCACTAAACTAAATATTCCCAAGTTCAACACCATTTTAGTTTTCAATTGGAGTCCAAACATTATTTAATGTTTCATGTTAAAGATCAACAGGGCTATTGTAGTTTGATAATAGGGAAAAAATCAAATCAAGAAGCTTAAACTAAGTTACCTAACCTAAATCAAGTAGCCTAGGTATTGTAGGTTGCAAGAATGAGGACTTGAACTTCTCACCTTCATTTTGAGGTTTAAATCCTCATCCATTGCACTAACACATTTTATTCTACTAAGTATATTTAACACAAAATTATAAAGTTCAAAATTTTTAGCCTTGAATTTACGTTAGTCACCTTGGGTTGACTTATGTCAACTTACCTATTATTTACCAACCTAGCCTAAATTGGTTAAACCTCCCTAGGTTGATTAAAGATGAACTAATGTGTCAACCTATACTATCTATTAACATGGCTGAAGTTAACTTAAGCATTCTTAGGCTGAAAAAAAAATTAACCTAGGATAATTATGTCGCATCTAATCACATCTAGTAATATCATAGTTGCATCTAGTTGCACAAATTTGAAGTGATTACAAATTTGATCAAATATCTTGTAATGAAGCTACTTAGGTTGACTTGGCAAAAGACCTAAAGTTAGGAACCTAAGCAAGCCTACCTAGATCAACCTATTAGTATGGTAATTTATTATAGGTATATTTTAAACATACTAAATGTAATAAATTTCTTATGTCTAATTAAGTAACTTACAAGGTAACCTATATTACAAAATAAGTTAACTTAATAAGTATGTTGACTTAAGTTAGTGTGTTAAATAATTAAATAGTTAAGGAGTTATGTGTCACCTTTTTCAAAAGGACTATTAATATTATAGTCATAATTACAAGTTAACAATAAATTATTTAGTACACATACACTTGCATGTAAAGTCAAGATTTCAAAAATCACATGGCACACAAAAAATTATGGCATGCCATGACAAATATTGATGCCATTAATTCAAAACACAAAAACTTATGGTGTCACAAAAATTCATGGATTGCCTTGAGAATTTGTCACACCTTGTTGCCAAATGGCATGCCAGGTCATCATCACATGGAAGACTAAGTTGTTATTAATCACAAAGGACAACAATAATTTGAATTAATTAATAAATGAGATTAATTCATTAAATCAATAACATGAATCATAATGTTAATAAATAGGACCGCATCATCTTATTGGCATATAACATGACATGTCATCATGATGAGGGATTGAATCATTATTAGTTGCAAAAGTGGATGGGTCTTATAATTAACTAACTAATAAACAAAAATTGAAAATAATACGATAATTTACCAAAAAAACCAACAAGTTGTCATATTGATTACAATTGCAAAACCATGATGCCATGTGGCATGTTAATGTATTTTGCCATTACTTGGTGGTTGTTATGATTATGTAGTTATAAATGTAATTGAAAAAACAATAATCCTTTTTTTGTTTAATTCAAAGGACATGATTTGTTATAATGAGACTAAAGTTTTTGGACTTGCATTTTGATGCAAAGGGCTACATTGAGGAATTGGACATCATCTCTAACATAGTGACCAACCAATAAATGTCTCATTTTATCAAAATTAGTGTATGAGGCATCATATTGACTAATCGTCAAGTATTTTATTACCATCATAACACCAAAACATGTCTTTTACAATTGGTCCTATTCAACTATAATTTTTTAATCGTTTAAAAAGTTGTTTATGCCATTTTTTTAGTCATTTCTCCCATTGTAGTCAAATAGGACAAGTTGTAAAGGACATGTTTTGGTGTGTTGTACACATGGAATGCCACATCATCATGTTGTGAGACTAGAAGTTGTTATTATAGTTGTAAAAATTAGGATATTTTTAAGTTGCTTATGCCATTTTCTAGTCATTTCTCCCATTGTAGTCAAATAGGACAAGTCGTAAAAAACATGTTTTGGTGTTGTACACATGGAATGCCACATCATCATGTTGTGAGACTAGAAATCAATATTCTCGTCGCAAAGTTAGGGTATTTTTAATTAGTTAATTATAATTTATTTAGATCATATTATTACAATTTCAAAAATAATAATATATCTATCCAAAAAAACCCACTAATCATCATACTAACTATAGTTGCAAAACCATGACATCACATGACATCTCAATGGTTTTGGCAACTACATAATGATTTTTGTGATTAAATAGTTATAATTGTAGTAAAAAAAAGATAATAATCATTTCTTTAACCAATCAAAAAACCCATAATGTGTTGTTGTGCATACACACTATTGTGTATTTTTTCAACATTACTAGTCCAACATGTCTTGGTGACAAAACACCTTATGAAATTTGGCATGGAACAAAACTTGATATTTCACACTTTCGAGTTTTTGGTTGTTTTGCATATGTGTTCATCAACAAACAAATGCATTCCAAGTTGAATGCTAAGAGCACCAAGCTTGTGTTTGTTGAATACATCGCTTCCAGTAAATGTTATAGATTTTGGGAACCAAATACAATACAAAAAAGTGAAAAAAATAATTGATGTTATCTTTGATGAAACATTCACCTATAATAATTTCCTTCTAATACCTACACACTTTATTGAGTTATTTATAAATGGGAATAGAACAAGTTTTGACACTCATACGAGTAGCACAACCTCATATAGTAGGAGTAATGGGAGCATTGATAGTGGGAGGAATGCAACCTTCAACAATAGGAACAAAACAACTTCCTATTGTAGGAGCATCACAACTTCATATTGTGGGAACAATTACACAACTTCATGTATTGTGAAATGAAATGCTACTAATTGTAAGAGAACATAGATCATACAAAATGATCAAGTAGTGGGAGATACTTTTAATCTTGAAGCATTAGACCATTTTCATGATTTTGGACAACCCATTTTGTAATGCTATAGAGACCTTCATGACATCATAATGACCAACACACGAGTTCATAACACTAATGACATACACAACTCATTTGATGGTTTGATGGAGTCATGTCAAGAACTCTTAGAGGCTCAAACTTCAAACTTCAACTCTCAAATCTCCTAATGCTTCATCATGGAAAATAACCATGGATAAGAATATGTTTCCTTATTTTAAAATGGAACATGGGAGTTAATACCATTGCTAATAGGGAGAACCATTGTTCATTGTAAATGGGTTTTAAAACTCTAATATAAGTCTAATGGCTACATCGAACACTACAAGGCTTGGTTAGTTGTAAAAGGATATTCACAAAAAATTGGCATAGATTTTACAAAAACATATTCTCCAATGGTGAAATGTGATTATATTTGAGCTATTCTTGTAATAACTATTATTCACAAAATGTATGTCCATTAGTTTGACATTCGTATTACTTTCCTCAATGGAGATTTAACATAAGAAATCTACATGATACAACCTGAAAGTTATGTGCAACTTGGGGAAATGACATTTGTTTGTAGACTCAAAATGAGTTTATACGACTTTAAACACGTAGCTCCATGCAATGGAACATCAAGTTTCACAGATTCCTAAAGGAGTACAATGTTGTGACTAGTGAAGTTGATCTTTGTGTTTATCATAAGCAAGGTGCAATGGAAACTATTTGTGCCATATTTGTGGATGATGGAATTTTGTGTGCAATCGTGGAACAAGAAGCTCACAATATTTAGGTTTTTTGATTGGTCACAAGGGGAATTTTAACAAAAAAAATACTTGATTAACTTTGTGGCAATATGCCCATACTTCATGTTCAAACCCACAACAAAACAAAGGGTGTGTCACATTGCGACCTTGCCATTTACATTAAAAATTATCTTAAAAGCAAAAAAAAAAACTTATGGAAACTCAAACATTTCACCATGCAAAAATATAATCTCCGAAAGATCTTTTAAAAGAAACCAAAATCCTTCAAGATATTATAACTCTATGGTTAATGTCAAGTTTCAACACAAGCCAAAATATCATCTTTCAAAAATCTTCATATAAAACTAAACCTATTACCTAGGGGTCAAAATCCCTTAAGGTACTATATTTTATAATGAATCTGAACACAATATCCTTGCCTTGGTAAGCAAGGCAACAAAATGATGATATAAATTAAAAAGTTGAAATAACCAATGTTACAGATAGTCACATCCAACCTCTTGCAGCGATGGTTTGTCATGCACAATAGTTGATGTTGGTGTCAAAGAGAAAAGTCCATGCATTCATTTTGTGTTGTGAACTTCTCTCCATACTATGAGAAGCAAATCAATTTTTGTTGGAATAACAAGTTACATCATGATTTCAAGAGTTGAAATAGTAGTTCATCTTCACATTCATAATGTGTAGAGTCCATGCAACTATTGGTTTTCTTGGTCGTGGAGAACTAAATTGCTCACTTGTTTCTTGGTCGATAAGGGAAATTGATTTCCTTCTATTCTTATGGCTATTAGGATTGATGGTTGCCTCAACAAAGTTGTAATCCCCAACAACAAAGAAGGAAATCAATTGGTATGTGATTTCTGATGACAACAATATATACATAGCTAGGGCAAAAGACAATTTGTAATTACTTGTAATTGTGGAGGTGTCAATGAGTGGTATGTCAATTGGTCACACATCCCATGGAACTTTGGCAAAAAGCTCTTACATGATTTTTCAAGTATTTTGCACTTTGTGAAATGAGATTTTCAAAACATAATATTATTAAGAGTCACTTGTAAGCTTATTTGAAATTGGATATTTTGGATGATTTGATGTGAGCATTGAATCAAAACATGCTAATAGGAACCACTTTATAAGGGATTATAAATCCTTTGTAATCCTTTTGATTTTTTCATATAAAGAAAATTTTTGTAGAAGGAAGCTCCAAATCATGAATATAAGTTGTTGTCAATAGTTTACCTATCACATTAGTTTTGAAAAAAATTATTTTAATGACAAAGCTAAGAAACAAAATGTTCATTTTTTGAAGATTTTAATCACATTGATTTTTGCTTAAATTTTTTTTAGTTTACATGTTTTTTGGTATTTAATGAATGAATTTTTTTATTATTGTGATGTAAGTTTAGTGATTGTGCCTTTTTATAGGGATTAATTAGCATTTTCAATTGAGGCTTATGTTGTCCTCTCTCCTTTTCCACTTCTTCTTTAGATTGGTGTGATTGATTTTTTTTTTTCCCTAGAATAAAATTGTCATTCTTTTCAAAAACAAAATGAGAAAATTTTGTTTTTCTAATGTACATTCAACTAGTTTTGCTAATTTTTTGGAAAAAGACACCAAATTTAAATATCAAAAAATTGGAAAAGAAAAAAATCCTCATTGATGCTCTTCACTAATGAAAATTGACATTTAAAAGATTATCTATTTATCATATCTTCGGAGGTTTTTTTTTTTTTTCCTACCCTGTAAAATCCATAAATTGAACATTTCCAAATAAGTGTTCCAAAAGGGAGGAAGAAACCCTAATTTGGAAACCCTAATTTTAGTGCAGGGTATTTTTTTTTCCACTCGATAATCGACATACTCTGACATGTCACGTAGGTAGTTGCAGGAGGGAGGGAGAAACCCTAATTTGGAAACCCTAATTTCAGCGCAACCTACGTTGTGCTCATTTTGCTGTTGGGGTTTTGTGTTGTTCGTGCGCACGGCATTCTTCGAGCGGCCGATGGATTCTCGCGGGAAGGATCCGCACGACTGGCTGAGAAGGTCGACGCCCTTCTCGCGTCTCATCAATCCCGAGCTCCATGCCAAGCCCAATTTGACAGTGGGCGCGATCGGAACCGGAATCTTCATTTTCGTCATCGCCAACCTCGCGTACCAGAAGTATAGTTACGAGCGCCGCCAGAATCCCGTCGCTGCCAAGACTTCGCCCCACCAAACCATGGAGCTTGTGCTTTCCGACAACGATCAAAGCTCCTGATATAATCTCTCTTTTTTATTTCTTTTTCTTTTGGGTCGGATCCGGGGTTTTCCAGGCGGCTGCCTAGACATCTTCTTGGATGCGAGGTACGTAAGAGAGCGTGGGTACTAGGGTTCAGGAGGCTCTTAGCTCTGCTTTCTTTTTAGGGTTTCCTGTTGCACAACATTCGTGGAAGAAATGCGCATTCTAGATGTATTTTTAATATGTACGTGCGCCAAAATGGACCAAGGCGTGATGACACAAAATGAAATTTTTTTTGAGGAAAGTATGCCACATCTTCTTTGATGGGAGGTAATTACGAGCGTGGGTGCTAGGGTTCATGAAACCCTAGCTCTTCTTGCTTTCTAGGGTTTCCTGACACACAACATTTTTGAAAGAAATGGGCATTCTAGATTTATATTTAATATGTACATATGCTCCAAAATGGATGATGGCATGGTTATACAAAATGACAAAAAGATTGAGAGAAGTGTGCAAGATCTTCTTCAAGTTCCTCAAGAATCACAGAGAGTTTTTTGCTCAAGTTGTTCTCTCCCATGTTAGTGGATTGTAGTACTATGGTGGAATCCTTTGATAATTTCTCCTGATACAAAGTTCCTTTAAAGAATTCAAGTACTGAAATTTGTTTTCTGTGTGTGAAATAATTTTAGGTCAGAGAAAAAAGGGCTTGGAGATGGTTGCCTTGAAGAAGTCTGGATTTACAGGAGAATTTTTCTTCTCTGTGTTGAACTAAAAGCAGAGGACGTGGATCAGAATGTCATGATATTTACAGTGGGTGTTATTCTTTTTTTGCTGATTGATTTCTCACCCCAGTTCTCTTTATGTAGTAGATGAGATCAGTGGTTAGCACATACATTATAGGCCAGAAGGATCAGAGCTGCAGGTCTCAGTGTCTCAGGTTCATCCTCATCTGCTTGCTGTGGATCTCAGAGGTCACAAAATTACCAAAATGAAACCTTTGAAGTCTCTTTTTTTATGGGTTTAACCAGTGAATGGGGAGTGTCCCAGTTTGTTTCACAGTACCCAATTTCTCCAGTGTCTTGCAAGGTTCAAGAAGTCTCAAGTCAATGGGCACTTGCTTTCTGACTCCCACTTCCAATACCTCATTTCTGGGGAGGGCTCAAATGTTCCCTGTATATGTGAATTCCACCTTTGCAGTTCCTGAGGACTTAGTACACAATGTTCATTGATGAGGAACAATTTGTTGGAAAGCTGTGGTTGATTTGTCAGACTTCATAGTTTCACAATAAGCAGTTTGTCTGCTTTCTGATCATGAAGCTACAGTGGTCTGTCCTTTGGTATCTGAGCATTGGAAGAAGATCACCAGTAAGGGAGACTTTTTTTTTCCCCTGGGATGGTCAGAGAAAGAATCTCAAAAGGATTTCTTCCCAGTGCCTTCTTTTTGAGAATGTGGGAGATAGTTATGACAGAAAATCTAGGGAAGAAACTCATAGCTAGAGACTGCCACACCATGACTGAGTTTTGACTGCTTTGGCAGCTTCCAAAAATGTGAGAGGAACTCATGATGCAGATTGCTTATAATAATATTCTGATCTACACCCAGTGGCAGGAGTTGGTGAAGTCAGTGGGGAGACATGGCAGCTAGTCACTGCTATTCATGATGGAAGGTTATGGTGACACGCACAAGGAGGGCATGACCAACACTCATTCTTGTCATGTTTATTTTGGTTTGGCCAAGACTATAACATAATGTTGATCTTTTCAGTGTTACTGCAGAGTTTTCTCACCAGTCTTGTTTACTTGTTGTATACATAATGGTTATAGACATTGGTATGTATGTTATGTATATGGCGAGTATTCTTGAATGAAATTTGTGAAAATGTTCTATGAATTTGCTGCCCAAGCCATGGGTTTTGTTTTTGTGACATTGGTTAGAATAGAATACTGTTCTACTCCCTAGCTTGCCAATGTCTGAATACCATTTGGGGCTTCTTGTCTTACACAACAAGGTGCTTTGTGACAGGGTTGTATATCCTACCCTAATTGCAGGACTTGGTTTTCAGTTAGCCCTTAGCCCTAGTTATGTATACTGACCATATTTCTCTTTTGTGTTTTCACAGGTGTGCAATATAATGGGGTTGGAGGATCTGCTACAAGTTTCTTATGTAATATTTTAGTCTGCCTTAAATGCACAAAGCAATTCCTTCCAACCTCTGTATCAGGCAGTCTAGCACTATGAAAATGTCACAGGGATTTTCTCATAGGTGTCAAAGTGGCCCTTTTTGCTAGATTGTGCAAACAAGATGAACAACAAATAAAACCTGCAATCTGGATCACAGTATTTTTCTAGAAGGAGGCATGGTTTGAAACTGTCACTTGCAGCTATGAACACAATTGGAATGCACCCTGTGACAAAGCTGTGTTACCACTTTCCATATTTGAGGAAATGGTTGCTGCTACATGAAACTATCCTGTTTCAAAAACTCATGATTTAGTATCAAGCATGTCAAGAATGTGTGATCTGCAAAAAACAGTTGTGGGTCCAGATCTGATATACCCTGATGTGCTAAGGTGGCTGATAGCACATAACTTTAGTAATTCATACTTGAGGAGATGGGTGTATGCATCCAGTGTGGATGGATGCAGACTACTCTGGTAACATATGACTGCTCTGGATCATCTCTAATTGTGTTACCTTCAATCAGTCTGTGTGCAGATATCTCTGCTATCTCAGAGATATGTATGATACCTCTGTGATCTCATGGATGTTGGTGAAGTAAGAAGTTGCAGGTGTAAAGACAATATTATGCAATGTGCTACAACTTAGAAGTGTGAGATGGCAAAACCTTACCTTGAAAGTGTGCCTTACAATGCCATCTTGTAGTGATTCTCTCCATTTGGACTGCTCATGTAAAGGACTGGTTGGTGTATGGATTGCTTCTGGGGCTTGTGATTCTGCACAAGGGAGAGAGCGATGGTTTGTTTGACCACTCTGCTACTGGGATTGAAGCTCCTGTTATTTAGTGTACAGGATGAGAGAAACTGTGGTTTGCTGTTATCCCTGTTTCACTCTCAAGTGAAGGAAGTTTTCTGGATGTAGCCTGGAATGGAATATTATGTCTTAAAAAGTAATTGTTGATGCTGCCTGTGTTTTGAATGTTATTGCAGAAACAGTGATTGTTTTTTCACATGAATCTTGGTCAGATGAATGCAACAGTGGATTATATATGACTGGATTACTGATGTCGTAAGAGTCTTGATCAGGTCACAGATGATGCACAGCATGTTTATCCTGGGAAGCTGCTGGGCCATCTTTGGCAAGAAACAAGAAGATCTTAAGGACCGGTCTTAGTTTTTTGTTCATCAATTTCGCAACAGGTACACATACTTCAAAACTGTCCTGTCAAATACACTAGTAAAATCATGTGCCATAAGTACTCTTTGTTTACAGGCCTTATAAACCCATTTAGCAACAGTTTGTACTTACCAACTCCAGAAGAAGCACAGAATTTTTTTGAAAATGAGTTGTAGGAGGGATGGGAATAATCTCAGGTCTTCTGGTCATTCTTGAACACCACCTCCTACAGTAATTTGAGAATTTCTTGGTTGAACTTTTTTGACTTGCAGATCTTGTTGGTGTCATGTGCTGGGTGTCTTTTTTGATAGGTCTTGTTGTTGTCATGTGCTTGGTGTCTTTTACGATAGCTCCAAGCATATACGCACGGCGGAATGGTGGCCCAGTTAATGGGTTGCACCAGACATAACATAAACTGGTGAGTGTGCTCAGCCAGCACCACTTCCTGCATCATCAGCAGACTGACAGCAATTCCAAGAGTGTTCAAGATAAGTGGCAGAAAGTCTTTGCATTCTTTTTTCCCACTCTTTTCAAGCCCATTCCTGTAAGAGATGCAAAAGCCAGAAGGGGGCATGGGAGAGTCCCAGTAGAGCTCAGTAAAGAAACCCAGCTACGGTTTTGAACCTATCCTGAAAAAATCTCTCTGCCATATTGTGCATGACCTGTGCAAAATTTCTGCCAACCCCGACAGTCTGCATCACTTTTGCCCACTAGTGCTAATGTTCAATACCCAACACCCAACACAAACCTTAGCTGACAAGTTGAGCTGACAATCTTCCAGGTGAGCCGGATGGGCAAAAGGACACACACACAGTAAAAGTAAGCTGTAGGAACCAAGGAAACACCGGTAAAAAACAGAGGCTTGGTATGCAGAACCTCACAAATACACAAAAAAGAACTAATTATGATTACTCTTTCAGGTCTGGGAAATACTTGTTCAGGAATATGGCTAATTCTGGTTGAAGAACCAATCAGTATCGCAAGCAAACAAGTGATTTGGCAATTCAAACATTTCCCCCCTGAAATACCCAATTCAACTACCCTACCCATGAGTCAGATTTGGCATAAATTATTTAAAATTGAATGTGCCTAAAAATTCTTGGAAATTTTTGAAAAAATGTTGAATTTTGGAAGAAATTAAAAATCCATTTAGACTGATATTTAAGATTTGCAAAATTAGATTTGTTCGCTTCAATGGCAAGCAAATCCCTGAACTAAGTGATTGGATAGAAAACATGCAAGAGAGTTTCATAGTTTAAGAATTTCACGTAAACATAACATGGAAAAAGATTGGAGAAAAGATCCAATGGACAAGGACCAAGGTGAGTAGCCAAGAGCTTGACATGTGGAGCTAGAAATTAATGTGTATAATACCTTCAGTTGCAAGAGGTAGTAACTTTCAAGCAATTCAAAATAATAATTTCATGAAGCTTGAACAACATTGAAGTTGTCCAAGACAGTGATTCTTTCACTCTGCTTGTTGCACCCATCAAAGTACAGAGCTCAGCCTGGAACTCTGGAACTTCCTGTCTTTTGAACACAACACTTTGTGTATGTGTGTGTGAAACAGGTGGTCTCAGTTTTCATATTATGTTTGTACACAAGACATATAAGCAAGCACATGATGCCAACCAGCAAAAAACCAGCTGCCCAGGCTTCTTCAGTGACAATTTATATTTGCTTTGGACAATGGGATGAACTTATTACTTAGCTTGGCTCTGGACAAGAGAGAGATTGTCACACAGTTCAGAGTTCAGACATACTTCTCTGTTGGCCATCAAATTTCCATCAATTTCAAAATGGCAAAGTACATAAGCATTCAGGCTTTCAGAAGGCAGAGTACACGTACATATTCGTACTTTCAGATTGCAGAGAAAGTGTGTGTATTTCATGCTTTCAGTTTTCAGACAGACCTTCAAACAAACTACAAAAAAACTACAATGAAACTATGACATGGCCTTCCTCAATGCAAGTGTGATTTTGTGACTTGCGGTATCTCTGAATGTAATTAGCAGTTTGCTATGATCCAACACCGTAGTCCCAGAATTGATGCGCCTGCCATTAGCCTAGACCTAATATGATATCGAGCACATGTTGGCATAGAAATTCTTGGCGGCCAATGAGGTGAGCCAGCATGCACCCAAGGGGCTCAATCTTTTATCTTTTGGGGAGGGTTAAGAGGGGTCGGGGGTGGGGATGCATTTTAGAATTTTTGTTGTTCCAATCAACTTTCCCAATGGGTTACCAACATGTTCCCATTTAGCACCTCGCTTTGTTCCATACGATTTGCCCAGCATTGTCCTCTTGGAACCTATAGAGCTGGGCCAATATTGGGACCAATGTGTTTTGATGTTTGAAATGTTTTTGTAATGGGGAGTCTCCAAAGGCTTTTTTTGGTGATGGGCCAATTAAAGAGGTTCATCACCCAAAACACATTGAACTTTAGGGTCACATGACTAACTAATATGGATCACACTATAGGGGATGTATGAGTGAACTTGGTAGGAGGCACCCCTAACTAATTAATATGAAGCACTAATGAAGTGGCATTCATTTCGGTGAGGTGGTTGCCTTCACCTGCACACTTTCCCCTCTCTTTGAGAGTCTTTGAGAAGAGGAAAAAAAATTCCACCTCTTCCTTGCCCAAAACCAAAAACCCACATGGCCCATCTCCTCACCCTCGTCAAAACAAAAAGAAAACCTTAGGCACACCGTGGGTGCATGCTGAACCTTCTCATTGGTTGCATGAAATTCGTATTTCTAAAACCGTTTGTCACCATTTATCACCTGGACTAATGGAAAAAGCAAAAGCATGTGGAGGACGTGTGAGTGTGTGTGTGTGTGTGCGCATATCATTATACCTTGCACTTCTTTTTTCATAATTAGCAAAGATACTTCTTCAGTCCTTTGCCTCGAAAGACTGATAAATTATTTTCCTCTCTCCACCTTCAATTTGCATTTGCATTTTGATTAGTTGCAATCATTAAGACCGAGTGGGTGGGGTCGAGGCTGTTCAAGAGATCATGTCTAGAAGCATAACACAAAGTAAGAGCTCAAATTTTTGGTCCAAACACAGTGTGGAAAATTGTTTTATATAAGAGAGAGAGAGAGAGAGAAAAGCAAAGAATTTGATGTTCATATCTTGTAACAAGTAGTGGTGGAGCAGCAAACAAAAAGAAGTCTAGTGCAAAGTTAGTCAGACATGGTGTGTGCATGGGGTGGTGGGCTGCCACTTTGAGATACAATTTGTGATCAGAAAGTACATTGAACTCTCAATCAACACTTGCTAATAACCATCTTTGTTAGCTTTGGGGTGGATTGTGGACCTGGGTATCCCCTTCCAATCACCATAAAGGCCGCCCATCAGTTTGTAGCTGACACAAGTCACATGGTTAAGAAGAAACTGGAAATGAAACAAAAATTAGGTAAGCCAAATTGGGGGACTGCTTGACAAAACACATGTGTCATTGTCTCCTCACAACACTCAGAGTTAGCAAGTGCACACCAGTTCTTGTAAGACAGAAAGGAAAAACAAACAACACTCCTGCCATTCCTGTACAACACAGGAGAGGCAAAAAACCTGCTTCACTCCTGCAACTCACTGAAATCTCCAACAAACAATACTGTCCTTACATATCATACCAAAGAATTTCACACATTAAAAACAATAAAAAAAATGCCTCATTGTAGCAATAGTAATAGGCCTAGTAAGCCTCAAATATTAAATTAGTCAGTGACACTCCTGCTCAAGCTTTCAAAATTTGGTGTGCACTGATTACTATAAAATGTGAGTGCAATTCATTAGTCCTTGTTCACTAGATCAGTGAATTCACTCAAAATCCAATGAAATCATTTGACATATAGGGACATCTTTTGTTGTAATGACTTCAGCTGTTTGATGTTGGAATGAAAAATTAAAGTTCAAACTAACACCCAAATTGGTGCACAAAAAGGGTACATAAAGCACTGGCCTTATTTCTTAACACTACTCGCAAGAGCGGGTTTTATGAAGCATAATTGCTCTCTTGGGAGGCATAAGGCACTGGCGTGATTTGTTAACACTACTAGCAAGAGCGGGTCTTACAAAGCATAATTGCTCTCTTGGGACGCATAAGCCACTGGTCTGATTTGTTACTAACACTAGCAAGAGCGGGTTTTATAAAGCATAATTGCTCCCTTCCACTAAGTCGTAGTCACCAAGGTTTTGCAAAATTGGCAGGTACCTCTGCTCTACATCCAGTAACTCCTTTCGGCCATGCCAAATCTAGAGTCCGAAATATAACCACTCTCTCAGAGCTTGGAGGTGGTTATTTCAGGAACTCCCTGCTCCTTGGGAGATACCCTACACTTTATTGACCTGACTCGACCAATTTGTGTGTTGGCCTATGTTTTCTTAGGCCCACTTTAGATGAGGGTCCAGGGTCCAATTTGCTAGGATCCAATTTGGACTCATTTGAAGCAAATTGAATCCTTGAGTTGGACTCTACCTTGGTCCCTAGCCTGATTCTTGGTTCTCCAAATCAGGAGCTCTCCTTTTAGCACTGTTTTTTGGTCCAAACACATTGATTTTCCCTCCAAAACAGGTGCCATGTAGGTTCAGCCTCAATTTGCCACTTTTTGGTCTTGGACCCTCATCTAAAGGCCTTGTGACCAATTTAAAGCTTTGGACCAATAAAATTGTTTGAATTCATTGGTTCCTGGACCTTGGACCCTTGTCTAAAGTCGCCCTTAGTCTTTTCTGTTGTGAAGAATAATGTACAATTTTACAACACATTTAAGGATATGTTCTGGTCATATTTTTTTGGTGTTGGGTGTCTCTACAATGTGCACATTAGTCATGGCCTTTTGTCAGCAGCAAAGCTACAATTGACACATTTAAAACTATATTTTGGTCATATTTTTTCTTGTTGGGTGTCTCCTCAATGTGCACATTATCATGTCCTTTTTGTCAGCATCAAAGCTACAATCTACTACACTGGAGTGATGGATCAGTAAAGCAGACCAAATGGACCTTGAATGTGTGCGATACATGCTCACTCAGAGCCTGCCATTTGCGGGGCTTGTCACTTAGGAGATGTCATGTCCTTCATGTTGAGGTTCTCAGCATCAACTGCAAGCAACCAACCCATAGAACATCATGAGTTTTTGCAAATAGCGTAGAAAGTTCCTAATGATTACATTTATTGATTTGTTGTGCATATGACCATTTTTAAAACATTGTATGGTATGTACAAGTCTCCACCTTTAGTGTCTAAGTGCTCTTGCATAAACACGGATTTTTTTAGTTTTTTTGGGAAAAATTTGTGAGTTAGGTGGGTTGGTCATCATCCACAAGAGGACTTAGCCAAATTCGGTTACAAGTGAGAGAGAGGAAAGTAGGAAACATTGGGATTCCTACTACTATGGTTCGGTGACATGTTCGAACCTATGGTCTAAATGTGGTGACTTCAGAATTGTTTTTTCCTCCTACATAATGTGGTGATTTGGGACCATTTTTTCCCGAAAGAATGTCCTTTGTATCATTTGCACCTCCACTATTTTTGTTGTTGCCACAGGATGGGAAAATTTCACCCCCCCGCCCCCCAAAAAAAGAAGCACTGGATTCATCACCCTATACACAGGATTTTTTTTTCCTTTAATTTAATTATTTCTTATTATTAGTAGAAAAGTGGAGAATTTTTTTCTGAAGAAAACACATTCTACACTGAAAAAGCGTGTTTTTTCAAAAAAAAAATTCACAAAATAGGTAACCAAAAATTAACCACCGAATAAATCACTGCCCTTTTGCATGGCAAAAGAGGTCCCACATTACATGTTTCTCGGCTATCTAATTCGGTGTTGAATGGTAATGGCCTCGACCATAGTGGGACCTAATCCTTCTTGCCATGGCTATGGAAACACTAGCAAATGGTTTTTTGTGGTCTATGCTGTGCACTCATTGTTCCCATCTGACAGCCATGATGAAATTGTCCCAACAAAAATGCAGAGCAGAGTTGCAAATGGAACCCACCCATTTGAAGAAGAAGAAGAAGAAGTTCAAATCAGTGTCAAGTGTGAGGTTAAATTCAGCAAGCTAGGGAAGGGTTAAAAAAAACATCATATTAAAATATAAAGAGATTGATAGTAAAACTATTTTCCCTTTATATGCTTTCTTGAATTATGAAATTTATAGTAGGTACCACAATTGCCCCTAATCAATATATTATCACAAAGTCACTTATCTTCTTTTGGATGGGTTCCAAACAATTCATCATCAAATTAGGAGAAAGGTGTTGAACTAAAGCTTAGTTTAATATGCAAACTGCAATCCTACTATGTAGATTTTATTTCATTCAATACATTTCTTAGTGACTCAATGTCCTATTGATATTAAAGTTATCTGTAAAGTAAGAAAAACACAGCACCAGAACCCTGAGTTTCGTCATACACAGGGTGGGATTCAACCTGTCTTTCCTTTTTTCCTGAGCGTCTCCGCTGCTGCTACATATAATTTCACTGCTCCTAACTGTACAACTACTATAATTAGTTTCGAACCTTGTACATTAAATGCTGGGTTTCAGCATTTCATACTGAGATTTTCTAAAATGTCTTTACTTTGCGGATACCACTGGAAGAGGGGATAAGGGGTGAAAGAGGGCCCAAAGACAATCTCCCTTAAAACTTCACAATTGATGTTGTCTTTATGGACCCATATTTGAGTTTGAGTCTTTTTGAGGCAAAATTCATTTGGAGAAAGAAGCGCAACAAGTTCAATAAGCTTTTGCACAAGCCCCATTGCCGAACAACATAAGAAACCACAATTGGCCATTGCCCAAACAACCTACAAGTTCTGTTTTTTTCAAAAAAACGATGGGGATGAATTTGTATTTTTAGACCTAAAGTGCAAGATATATTGAATTTTGAGTAATATTTTTCTCTGACAATTAATTTTTTAAGAAATCCATTTTTAATGAAGATTGGATTTCAAACTTAATTTTAAAAAGGCGTGTATAATAGCATATGCTAGGATATATATATATATATATATAATGGTCACATCCAAAAAAAAACACACATACATATATATGTGTGTTTGCTTGTTTGGACGTGACCATACCGCTCCAAATTGTTGGAGGAAATTGTTGGGTCCTCCACTATACTTCTGTTATTATCAAAATCCCTTGAGAAGATGGTGTACAGTTTGTCATTTCACAATGTTTGAACCAACAAAGCAAAAGTTATTAAATTTAAACTAATTTTCATTGCTAGAAATTTAAATTAATTTCAATTTAACAAGGTTTCCTAAGAACTCTTAAGTTAAGCCCCACTTTTGATTGAAATAGTATTGAGGTGGGTAACATTATAGGAAGTTCAATAATATAGTTGAGCCCAAGGGTGAAGGAGCTCACTAGTTTATATATGTGAATAACTTTGGGACAAATTCCTCTGCATTTGGGCTGAATTGGATGGTGTGATGAGAATTTGGGTTTCATGGCTCTCAAGAGGAGACCAGCTATTCCCGCATTCCCAAATGATTCTGGCTGTATTATTATTGTTTTGTTGGGAACTGGTCAGGACCTCAGAGGAGGTTTAATACAAACAAAGTGAGAAGTTTGCATTATTGATTCATGTGTGCCGTGGGTATCACATACACTCTCTTCTTGGATACATCCTCTCCTTCCTTTGTATCTGTGAAAAACTAGTTTCATAAATTTAGATGATTTTGCTTCTTCCGGAGTCTCATACTCTTTGATGAGCATGGTACTAGGGAAAGTGTATAGCCAGTTAATCAGAATTTGATTCAAACAAACGAAGTCCCTATATTTATATATATCACAAAGAGTGCCTAATCTTCACAAATCATTTATGAATAGTGTCTAATTTTTAAAAAAAATCTTTGAAAAGTGTTGAATGATACCCAAAAAAGAACAAAGACAAAAAAGTCTTGAAAGTTAAAACGTTCAAGTCTCAGTATATCTTAAATGAATGAAAGAATCGTCAAATGTCTCATTTCATTTTTAAAGAAAAACAGAAAGATGTCCTTCAACACCCACATTGCAAGTGGAAATGATAAAAGGATGACAAACAAATAACGTGTCGGAAGTTACTCCATACTATTTGATACTTATATATCAACTCCACATAATGTTTATTATCTTATAACGTCTTTGATTTGGAATTTTACGTGAAGGTTCATAGTTCATACCAGTGTTAAGTGCAGTTGTTTTGAGTTTTTAAAGAATTGTTTGGTTTTTGATTCTGTCAATAATTTCAAAATCAAAAGAATCATTGGTTTCAATTCTTTGCAAACAAATTCAGAATCAAACAATCATTGATTTTCATTAAAAAAAAAACACACTGATGATTGATTCTCTTATCAATTCTTTGAATTTTTTTGGTTTCAGATTTTCTTAGAATGACTTGTTCTAAGAACTGCCCAACACTGATTCATAGCTCAAGATTTTGCACCAGCAATTGATCAGTTGGAAGTGAATACAAACAAAAATGAACAATAGCCGTCACAAAGCAGCCTAATGGAAAAACACAGACATATACCCTACATATGTTATAACGGGTAGAAAAACATTAGCATAATAATAACAATAAAACACGAATACAAGTTGCAACTACATGAATCTAAGTTGCAACTACACAAATCTAAGTTGCAATTTCTTCTGCTCTGCTCAGTAACGGATCGCTGCTGCAGGACCCACAACCCTGAAATTCAAGGCATGTTCTCCTTTGTCGTTCTAGTTGCCAGCTCCCTTTGTTGTTTTAGTCTGGCATGGAGAGAGATCTTCTCAGACTACATATCTCGTAACTTTCAAGATGGCTCGTGGCCCTCTGCACCCACACACACTTCTGCACAGAATCCTGAAGAAAGACTTGACTCAGAATTGGATCCAAAAACTCAAAAAGAAAACACTATGTTTTGGCTCTTGATTTGAAAAGAAATCTTTGGTCTTGGTTCCAACTTTTTTTTTCCTTCTTTTTTTTTTCCCCTCCCTTTATGGAACCTCCAATCCATTTCTTTGGAATTTTGAGCCGATCCCGTTTAAGACCAATGTCTAGTTCTATCTCCATTACACGCAACAAAACCCAAAAAATTGTGTTATATTAAGTTTGTTCACATAGTTTTGTTGGCCTTGCCTACCTACCAAGGCCCTTAAGGATATTGTGTTTAGATTCATTATAGAGTATAGTAGCTTAAGGGATTTTGGCCCCCCCTAGGTAATAAATAATAGGTCTATTTTTATATGAGGATTTTTGTTGAAAGATGATACTTTGGCTTGTGTTGAAACTTGAGATTAGTTATAAAGTTATAATATCTTGGAGGATTTTGGCTTCTTTTAGAGGATTTTTTGAAGATTATATTTTTGCTATGGTGAAATATTTGAGTTTCCATAACTCTTCTTTTGCCTTAAGATACTTTTAAACGTAAATGGTAAGGCCACAATGTGACACACCCCTTGTTGACTTTGTGTGTTGTATGCACATAGTCCAAGTTAGAAATTATGTAGTTTTAATTATGTACAATTATCAAATGCAATAATTTGTCTAAAATGTAAGGTTAAGCTTTTTATTTATTTATGAAGTTGTACTTATGTATTTTCCAGACCTGAACTTTTAGTTTAAAATGGGGTAGTACCCTTGGTTTTAAGTTCTAATTCAATTTTGAAAAGAGGCTAATTACTCGATCGGGTTTCAATGGTGATTCCAAGATAATTTGGAATCTTTGGTCTAGAGACCTTAGAGCCTAAGCTATAACTTGGACCTAAACTTGCCCAAATTTTAGATCTTGTCAACATTGGTCTATTCTTATTTCTGATAATAACTCAACACTAGTCTAGACCAATGTTGAGCAATTTTCATTTTTTAATTTGTCTAACCTAGTTTTCATAGAGGTTTTGAAGAATCTATTTGGTTTTCTTTTTGAAAAACATTTTTTAGGATTTGGAGATTGGGGTGAAGTATCAAAAATTTGAATTTTTTTTATCAACCCAATTCTCATAATTCGATTTTCATAAATTTGAAAATAGTTGGTTATCTAAAGAGGTTCTTAAAAAATAATTATGAGTTTTTATTCTACTCACAAATTAATGTCGATTTGATTTTTGATGAAATTGAGAACTTGCAAACAATTTAGGGTTTCATTAGATCACTTTTTTGTGTTGTAACCTAAAAACCTATTATAAGGTGTCATTCATTAACATGCCATAAAATGATCAATTTGTTAAATTTGAAATTGGATGATGATTGTTAACTTCAATAAAAAGCCATTCATATAATTTAATGCAATAAATTGTTTTCAAAAAACATAATAACAAACTTTTCAAATTGAAAAATATGGATTGGTTTTCAAATTGTGCCACTTTTAGAAGCACTTTTGTACATCATTTTTATTTTCAATAGCTTATAAAGACTTTGTATGATATATTGAATATTGATAAACATTACAATCTTATATATTAATTCACTACATCTGTCAATCAGTCTGACGGGGGTTTTTGGGGGTGGGGGAGGGAGAGGCCGGTGAAGCAGCGGGCGACCGGTGTCAGTCTGTGACGGGGGTTGGACCACCACAGTTTCCGTGTACAAACCGTTTCCACAAAGCATTGCAGCCGTCCGAAGGGTAGGAATGACAATCGGATCGCATCCCTCTCCCACCGCACCAAAGGCGGATATAAAAACCTTCCCCTCCCCCAGCCCCCCACTACTGAAAAAACCGACGGTTATATAGAGGAGCGTGTTTTCGGAAATTTCCAAAACTTTCGGGAACCAAGGTTCAAAATGTCAGAACCGGGGTTTTGGGCTTTTTAACATTGGGTAAGGGAGTAAATACCCGGACTGATAACCTGAGGGTACACACGGCTGGTTCTGATACCCGCACAATGTTGGTTGGGACCAGTGCGCGTTCGGGGTGGCTGGAGTGGCGTAGCCATGGGTGTCCGAAGGTCACAAGTACCACTAGTTACAAACTAATTACTCAAGAAACCTTAACCAAATGATAGATATCAACTTTAAGTGCATTAATTTGGACCCTATTTTCACATGTCCATATTGTAATCATTTTTTAATGAATTTAAATTTTTTTCTCAATCCTTAAACATCATAGAGGCCCAATATGAATTTTTTTTCAATTTAAATTGGCATTTTCTAACATTTTGGGGTTAATATGTATGTTAAAAGGTTATCTAGGTGAGGGTTTATTCACATGGACTTTATTAACTCATTAACCACCTTGTAAATTGTAATCCCCCATTTAAATAATGATCTCATAGTAGATTATCAATTTAACACTACAGAATGGATTTTGTATGGATGATTTATCCATTTCTTTTGATCCACCTTATCTTACAACCACCCTTTATTTTTTATAATTTCATAGTTCAACAATGTCATTTCGTTCAAAAACACTTTCAAATTCTTCTAACTCATTTTCTAAATCTACATCCATTTTAATGAATTCTATTAAACTAGAAGAAGATTTACAACCAACCTTAGGGTCACTAGGCCAATTCATGGTCACAAAAATAATTTTTTTTAAATTGTGAGATTGGAAACAACACCTCCTAAGATTAATAAATATTTTAACTAAAAAAAAACCATTATATCTCAATTTATGATTCAATAAATTGCCTAAGATTTGGCGGGTAAGGAAATCAACAATAGGAAACATTGATTCAAGTTTTTCCCACCATTGAAAAGAACATTTGATGTTTTCACATTCATTTGGTATCACTTGAAAATCAAGAGCTCCATGTTGATAAATTAATTTGTTGGTTCACTTGTACTTGTAATCTATTCAAAGATATTGAAACTACATTCTTCATCACATCCTTGGTCAAAGAAATTATATAAAAACTCTATCAAGGCATGTAGATGTTCATGACATTTCACCAACATAGTATACAAAAACTTCCTATCATACTCTTCAACAATAGTAACACCTTAACATCTATTTGATTAACATTAGATTTTGAAAAAGTCTAAAAATTTTAATTAATAATTTGAAGAGTTAATATTATGTTTTGGACTGGTGATCCTTCAAGCCATTAACAACTATGATTTGATTTTGATGGCCCTTAGATAATTCTAAAACTAATAACATAGAAAATTAAAATTGTGAAATTAAAATGAACCCTAATTATTGAAAGTGCATGCAAAATGGTTTAATCTAATGGGCACCTTATCAATGATCTTGGTGGCCCCATGATAATCCTAAAAATAACAAGTAGCATAAAAAAATTGAAAATTTGAAATTCAAATGAACCTTAGTTACTAAGGTCATTTCATAAAAAGAATAAAAAGGCTTCTTTCCAATCTACACTTGATTTGCAAAAAATCAATTGAAAAAAATGAATAAATCTTACGTGCAATTCCCTGCGTGCTTTTCTGCACAAGTCCATGTAAAAATGCCATAACTTTGTGGACACCCAATCATTGATCCTAATGGCCCTAAGATAGTCCTAAAAAAAATAAGTAACATAAAAAATTAAAATTGTGAAATTAAAATGAACCCTAATGATTGAAAGTCCATGCAAAAAGGTGTTATTTGGTGGACACCTAATCAATGTGTATTATGCATGGAATTTGAAAGTGAAAATGTCATTACTTAAAAAAGGATTGCAAATTGGAAAATTAATCTTGGGACTCACTAAGTTTACATCACATTGTTGACTATTACAAAAAGACATTAAATACACAAAATTGGCCATCTTGATTCCAAAATCAAAATGAAAGCAAATGGGGCAATGTTTTAATATATTAAAATTTCCATGTACTTATAGCTTTAAACCTTGTCTAGCTTCAAAAATGTAACAATTATATTTGACATGGTCAACAAATCAAATAGGTAAGCAATTGTGTCCAAGTTGTTCTTGAATAACAATTCAATTTGATTATATCATTAATTTTGTCCAATCACATATGCAAAAATATGTGAATGGTTTAAAAACAACCATCCAAGTAAATTGCAAATAAGAACCAATAATTCAATATGATAAATATCATAAAATTCAAAAATCAAGCACAAATAAGATTCAAAACTAAAACCCAAACGTCTTAAGATTCTAGAGTGCAAACTTAAAGGAAGTTGAGATGATTTGGGATCCCTTTTATCACTTCCAATGTAATGCATGAACCAAGAACATTTTTTTGGGGAATCATGCAAACGTGGTTTAGAATTTTTGAAAATGATTCTAGAATGGTTGTCAACTATATTTGTCAATGGCAACCCCCACAATGTTAGCCACAAACAAGATGGAAAGTCCAACCATTGGACTTTGTTTTTGGATAACTTTAATCCTTTAAAAGATTCAAGGAAGACATTTGGAATTATGAAGGGCCTTGCTTGGCTCATGATCAATGTTTGTCCTTTGTCCTAGCTAGATGGAAATCCTTTAAACTTCAAATATACATGGTTCAAATTGTTAAGATAACAATTACTTTCCTATAGACCTACATTGAAATTAACATGGTGACCACCAAGTTTATGTGTGAAATTTTGGTTCAATGGCAAAAATTTCCAATGTTGTGGCCAATAGGTTTACATGTGAAATTTGGTTCAAGGTCAAAAATCTCCAACTTGATGGCCATTAGTTTTACATGTGAAATTTAGTTCAAGGGTAGGTTGCACTCCCCAACTTGTGGTTGCCACATTTAAAAACTAATTGCAATCATGGGCATCGAATACCATGGGGGTTTTTTGAAAAATGGTGTCATCCAATATTTTCCCATGCTTATCCTCAACACTTTTTTTTTTTTCTATTTCTTGGGGTGAACCATGACTGATGAGCTTTAAACCACTATTTGAATAACCTTCTATTGATTTTGATCTACAAGATATTGGTTTTTCTTTGCTTTGACAAGTCCATTTATATCAATCCTCATATCTACAAACAACTCATTTATTGGTTTATTTTTGCTAATGATTGTGAAACATCTTTCAACACAATCATTGTCAACAAAATTTGTGTGCTTTTCAATGTCATAAACAAGGCCTAGAAGCTTTTCTTGTAGGATTTTAAGATCTTTTCCAAGGAATTTTACAATAATTTTTTTGATCATTATGAGGCTAGCATTAGCTAAAATAAATCAATTATAGTTGTAAGCAATATTACATAACCTAGGATCAACATCAATATTGATTAAATGAAGAAATGGTTTTTCAAAAACCTATTTTGTTTATAAAATTTGGAATTATTATTCTTCCATAGTCTACCATTGTATTTTCATATATCCTATAATAATTTGGGTGCTATGTTGAGTAGGTAGTTTGGGGCTAGTTGGATTCATAAATATGGCGACCACCAACTTGAAAAACTTGGGGGTTAATTTCAATCTAGTGGCACTTTAATGGTTAGGATGAAATCCAACATGGTGCCCGCTAAATTAAAAAATGAACCTAGGGGCCATTGGGTTTAACTGGTGACGTTATAAGTGAAACATGATATTTACATGGCGACTTTATAATGAAATAACAAAAGATCAAGGTGGTGGAGGGAACCTATTTCACTTTTTAATGTTTCATAAAGATTTAGGCTAGTGAATTACATCGCACTTTTGTATTAATGTTAACAAAAATTTCCTAAAGAAGGCACCATTGGGACCATGGATGAAAGAAAAGGCTTGAAATCTTCTTTCCCAAATAGGAGGTTAAGGTGTTTTATGGATTCAAAGCACATTGAATCTGTTCCTTTTGTTGAATCAAAACAATCAAGGTGGTTATGGTGTGGTGGATAAGGTGCAAATTAAAAGGTTCATTCACATCCTAAACACCATTGAGTTAGTGAGGAAGATAACCAAAATAGATGATAAATGCGAAGTGTGTAAGCAACGTTCAATAGAAGCATTGGTTTACCCATGTAAACATCTAAGTGTCATTAAGTTCCTTGCCATCCACTTAGAAACCATGAAGGTTTACACATTGTGGTGGAATGGGGGCACACTTTGAAAAATGTTGGATGTCAACTGCATGAAGTATTCACATGTTATGGACAATTGATTATTATTGTGGGAAGGGGGGTGTGATATGGAAGGGTGAAGAAAACTTGTCACCTTTAAGCAAAATCATGTGAAAATAATATCATTAAAAGAAAAATGTTAATTTATGATTTTAATTTCCGACTATAAAACAATTGTAATTAATATTTATAGTTAAAATTGCTTTAGTGAGTTGCATTCAACATGTAGTCACAAATCATGACTTAACATGATGTCACCACATGGACCATGGATAGTGTATATGATCAACATATACATGTTCATCCTTTGACCATTTGTATAACATTTGTAACTAGGTCTTGTTTTTGCAATTATTTTTATAATTATCAAATATTTATGCATTATTTGGCATGTGTCTTGAATTAGCAAAACCTTAAAACAATGAATTTATATGTTGAAAAAATCCATGCCATCGAATTCTAATGGCTTGTGATAATACCAATTTATTATCCCAAAATGCACCACATGTGAAGAATCTTGGGTGAAAATTATCTTATGATTCAAACACTAATTTTGGCCATCCATTATGAACATTCCTTTCAAATTGTCTTATATTGTGACATGTGGCACAATTGAAATTGTATTTTGGAAGAAAAAAGCAAATGAATATTAATTTCAATAAATAGTACATACATTTATGTAAGTAGGTACCTATATAAAACTAGGTAGGTTGGACATACCTACATATCTATTTACATAAGTAGATAATTAAGACTTATGTACTTACCTATTTACTTACCTAGGTAGGTAGGAAGGTATGTGAACTAAAAAGTAGCCATATAAATATTGTTATTTCATTTTATGTCTTGCTTTTAAGGTAAACCTTTTTTAAGTTCATCCCAAATGGCACATGTTTTTTAATGTGAAAACATAAGAAAAGGCACTTCTCCTCAATTATTTTATTTTAGAACTAAGATTCAATTGTACTTCATGCTTAGGGTTATATGAAATTAATTATATAGTATGTAATTCAATAATTCATTAAAAATAAAAACTTAACAATTCAATTCAATTAATTAATTGGTTATTATTTTAATTGTAAACTTAATCAATTTGTTATCATTTTTTTTTGACATGTAAGCTTTTAAATATCATTTGTGAACTAAATAAATTATTAAATAAATTATAAATTTAAAAATACCAAATACTCAATATTAACTATTAAATTATGATCTCATGAACTTATTTAGTCAAATCAGTTTTGATTAATGATTAATATTAATTAAGTGATTTCATTCATGAATATTTAATAGCTAACTAAGTATTAGTTTGTTTTCTATTTATTAACAATAACATTTGATCACTAAATATGAAATATCAGATAATTCATTGCATATTATATAACTATTAATGAAATAAGTATTTGAAATACCAATTTTTAATAAAAAATACACAGATTAATAAATAACAAATATTGATTCTAAAATTATGAACTAAATAAGAACTCAATATAATTAATGATTAATGGTAATTAGATAGTCAGTTTCGAAAAAAATTAATTCATATTTTTATAAGCGCGGTAAAACTTATTAGCTATTTACCATTATTTTTTATTAGTAAATATTGATGATAAGATAATTTTTTTTTTGGGGGTTAATAATTAAATAATTTGTTAACTAATTATAGTTTATAGAATGATTTAAAGCTTAATATGAAAAATTTATCCAATAAATCAGTAAATATCGAATATTAAAAATTCAAATATGTAACTCAATAAATAGTCATAGTAAATTATAGATTAACATATGTATCATTATTCAATATTAAGTTAGTAAATATAATTTATTTTTGATTTACTTATTAATATACTAAATTAGATATAAATATGTTTCATAATTTTCATTCTAATAAGTGAATTATTAATAATAATTCATCAATAATTAGTATGTGAATATTTAGTAATAAAAAATAAAGTAATAAATTATTAACTCGTTAAATAAAAATAATAATTTAAAATTAATTAAATAATATTTCATAGGTTTGAATGAGTTGATAATACTATTTTATCAATGATTTTAAAAGTAAATAAATGTGGTATATTTGTAAAAAAATCACAATATAAAATCAGAATGAGTTTTCAAATTTGGATATGTTTAGAATATGTATCAATATGTCTTTAATATGTGTTGAATATAGGTTATATACATTGAAATATATTTATTAGGTTTAATATATGTTTAATATACCATGACTACATATGAAATATATTTTTAATGTAGTTTAAAACACTCTAATGCACCTAAAATGTATAGGCAAACCACAAGAAGTAAGCAACTTACAACTAAATGAAAATAAGGGTATATTCTTAGATGAAAATTTCAAAAAGTTAATCAATATGGAAGGATGTACAATTTAATATTTGCATCATAGTCGCAATAATAATAATAAAATAAAAATAATGGTTATTAGTTGTAATAATGATAAAATATATTTTAAAACGATGGAAAACATAGTCACAAATGATGGATTGTCACATGTAGTCGCAAATTGGATGGTTACATAGTACAAAATCTTTACTAATGCATGGGCATTCATGAACATCATGAATGCAATACACCATGTAGTGTGATTTTGCACAATATTTGTCAAAGGACAACATCATGTTTCATTTTCCGTCGAAGAAACCAGATGTTGTGTACATTGGCATGTGTGATTGGGGTGAAACTAAATTCATGTGGGAGATGATTCCATCTTTGTATGTTTTGCCAAGGATGAAAATGCCATTAATGTGAAAAAATTGCATTAATTGGTGGTCTTAGAATTCGTTTTTTGTTCATGGTGAGTTGGTGTCACAACCCTAGCTTTGGGCTCGCGACCAAGGCAAAGGGGGTTGCAAGGTTATGGGCCAAGAGGAAGCCCAGGAGTTAAGGCAAAGGCATTGCAAGGTTGCGGGCCAAGAGGAAGCCCGGGAGTTAAGGCAAGAAGAAGCCCGGGAGTCACATCACATACTCCCGGGAGTGTTAGAAAGTGTGAGGGAGTATGAGGGAGTATGAGGGAGTGAACCCTCACACTCCCAAGGCAACTCCCACTTTGGGAGATGGAGTCCCGGTGGACTCTCGAAACTTCAGAGAGCAATTGCAGGGGTCAAACCTCAATGTCTTGTGGCGTTCTTTATATCATTGGAAAGCTCTTGAAGCGTAGATGTCTAAAATGGGCTCGCATTACTCATTCAGACATCTA
>Ga0116231_10001392_pt1 | contig 49206 bp, 42 predicted proteins | sample S1TSphgellanicum_2_FD_89695 | JGI IMG/M metagenome (GOLD analysis project Ga0116231, IMG submission 89695) | Host-associated microbial communities from peat moss isolated from Minnesota, USA - S1T2_Fd - Sphagnum magellanicum MG | ecosystem: Host-associated > Plants > Peat moss > Unclassified...
GGATCAGCCGTCGTCCTCGGCCAGGGCGGCTAGCTTTAAAACGGTGGTCCAATTCCTCGCCGTTCCACGAACGCCGAGGCGCCGCTCCAAGACGGCATTGGTCAGTTTTGAGCCGGCGACGCCATCGGGATAGGTGACGAAGACCTCGCAGCCCACTACGGCGACGCTTTCAGGACCCGCCCAGGTCCGGCAAAACGTCGTCGCCGCCTCCCCCTGGGGTTCTTTCTCAAGCATGTAAACGAGGTGATGCTTTGGATCGGTTTCGGCGCCTCGCGCAAACGGGTTGGATTGGATGATGCCGCGCCAGGCCTCGAGGTCTCGAAAGAAGAAATCTGTAGAGAACCCGAACTGTGCATGAAAGGTCGCCTCCAAGACAGTCCGCAAGTCGCCCGATGGAGCGCGGGTGAAGATGACATTGCCGGTCTGTAGACAAGTTCGCACGTTCGAACAGCCCACAGAGATAAAAAGGGCCTTCAACGCCGCTGAAGGGGCCGCCCGTCCTGGGACGTTGAGCGCCCGGCCTAAGGCGATGGTGACGGTCATGGCGCTCCCTCTGTGGTCCGCGCGCCTCTGCGACGTCGAAGTCGATCGCTCGCAGCGGCGTCGCAAGAAAAGTTTCAACATGGCGGTAACGTCATAGGCAAGGCGTTCGAATGCCTAGGTGACAGGCCTAGATGGCCGTCTGGGAGATCACCCCCTATGCGAACAGGCTTTCCACCGCCGTGGCCCAACGCCCTCTCGAAAGCAGGATTTCGCCTGTCTGCCGCCGCATTGGCGATGTTGTTCAGCGGGCTCCTAGGCCCTGCGGCAAACGCTAAGGACGGACCGCGTTTGACGGTGGTGGAGCTTTTCCACAGTCAGGGCTGCTCGTCGTGCCCCCCTGCTGAAGCCAATGTCATGGCGCTCTCAAATCGGCCGGATCTTCTCACCTTGAGCTTCGGCGTGACGTACTGGGACAGTCTTGGCTGGCGCGACACGTTCGGATCCTCCGCCTTCACCCAGCGTCAATGGGACTACGCCAAGGCCTTCGGCCGCCGCGAAGTCGCCACGCCGCAGGTGGTGGTGAACGGACGCGGCGACGTCGTGGGCGACCGACGCGAAGCCATCGACGCCCTCATCCGGCAGCTCGGCGATATGGGTCAAGGACCCCGCATAGAAGTGAAGAGCGGCAAAATCGTCATAGGCGAGGGCGCGCCGACGCGAGCGCGGGTGATCCTCGTTCGCTTCGACCCGCGTACGGTGCTGGTGCCGATCCGCGCTGGGGAGAACGAGGGGCGGACGCTGCCACAAAAGGACGTTGTCAAATCCCTCGTAGACCTCGGCCCCTGGACTGGACATCCGGCTCGCTTTGATCTGCCGCGTCTGGATCAACCCGGCCTGAAGTCCGCGGTCCTGGTTCAAGCGGGCGCCGGCGGTCCCATCCTCAGCGCCGCTAAAATTTCCTAGGGGCCGGTCCAGTCATATCGCCTCGCCCTTTCCCACCCAACGCTCTTGTCGGCCGTCAATCAAAGGAAAATAGATCGTGTTTAAAGTCACTTCGGCGCTCGCCGCCTGTCTTCTCATCGCCGGCGCAGCTTCAGCGCAGACCGCAGGATCCATGGCTGGCAGCAAACCCGCCGAAGCCATCTCGAACGGCGCCGCGTCGAGCGGCCCAAGGACTTCTGATGTCATGACGCGGGCCAAGACCCACGCCAAAGCGGTTGGATCCCGCGGCCCGAAACGGATGCTAAAGGCAAGCAACCCAGCCAAAATGCGCATGGCGAGCGGCGGCTCTACGTCGAAAGGGTCTGCTAGCATGGACGTGAGGGCCTCGGGCGCCATGTCGGCCCATGCTATGGCCTCGGGGGATGTGTCCACCGGCGCCATGTCATCTGACACTATGTCCACCGGCGCGATGAGTTCGCCGCACTGATAATCGGCATGCCGCGAGCGGCCCCGTAAGGCCGCACGCGCTCGCCGAAGCCAAAACTGGGAGGAGGTCTGATGACTATCCTGAGCGAGGAAGGTCCGAGAGAGGCCGGGTTCGGTCCTGGCGAGGAGCGCAAACCTAAGGAGGTCATCTACCGCCACACTGTTGTTGTGAGGTTGACCCATTGGATAAACGCCCTGGCGTTGGTGATTTTGTTGGGCACCGGGTTGAACATTTTCAACGCCCACCCCGCCCTCTACTGGGGCCAAAAGGGGAGCAACCTCGATCAGCCTTGGCTTGCTATGTTCGCGGCGCCGTCGCCCCATGGGTACCGGGGCGTAACAGCCATTGGACCCTTTCACGTGGACACGACGGGCCTCCTCGGCCTTTCCAAGGCTGGAGGGGTCGTCCACGCTCGCGCCTGGCCGGAGTGGGTGACCATTCCAAGCTTCACCGATCTCGCCGACGCCCGACACTGGCACTTCTTTTTTGCCTGGATCCTGTCGGTCAACGCCTTGGCCTACCTCCTCTGGAGCCTCGGTGCGGGTCATCTCAAGCGTGATATCTTACCCACCCTCGCGGACTTGAGGGCCATTCCGCAATCGGTGGGGGACCATATTCGACTGAAACATCCGACCGGCGACGCAGCGAAGCGGTATAATGTACTCCAGCGGCTGGCCTACCTCACAGTAATCCTCCTAGTCACCGGCATGATCCTCACGGGGTTGAGCATGTCCCCAGGCATTGGCGCCGCAGCGCCTTGGCTCGTTCAAGCCTTCGGCGGACGGCAGTCGGCGCGATCGCTGCATTTTCTGTTTGCTTTCTCTTTGGTCGCGTTCGTCGTTGTTCACCTGGTCGAGGTGGTCCTCGCTGGCCCAATCAACGAAGTGCGATCCATGATCACCGGCCGGTACGCCGTCCCCGTGGAGCACGATTGAAATGTCCCTTATCGTCACGCGCCGCAGCCTTATGGGCGCCGGTCTCGGCGGCGGCGCGCTGATCCTTGGCGGTTGCAGCAATGTGCTTCAAGCCGATCAGCTCACCCGGAACGCAAGCTTTCAGCATGTCCTAGCCGCCGCCCAGAAATGGACCCTTTGGAGCCAGAGATTTCTCCTCTCTGGGGGGGCGATGGCTCAGGAGTTTTCACCGTCCGACATCTCACCGCGCTTTAAGGCGAACGGGACCCTCCACCCGGGGGGCGACGAATACGCTCAGCACCTGGCCGATGGGTTTTCCAACTGGAGACTTTCTGTAGGCGGCCTCGTCGCGCGTCCCTTGTCCCTCTCCGTGGCGGAGTTGCGGCGATTGCCGTCACGTAGCCAAATCACGCGCCATGATTGCGTGGAGGGGTGGAGCGCCATCGGGGGGTGGACTGGGGTTCCCCTAGGACTTCTGCTCACAGCCGCCCATGTCGGGGCCGATGCAAAATACGTGGTCTTCCACTGCGCCGACAATTTGGAGGGCGAGCCGGCCAAGGGCGGCGTCCAGGCGCCCGGACAGTATTACGAAAGCATCGCCCTCACGGACGCGTTTCATCCGCAAACCCTCATCGCCTATGCCATGAACGGCAAGCCCTTGGACGTACCGCACGGAGCGCCCCTGCGACTTAGGGTTGAGCGACAGCTTGGCTATAAGCAGGCCAAGTACCTCCAAGGAATTGAGCTTGTGGCTAGTCTTTCTGGCATTGGCGGCGGAAGCGGAGGCTATTGGGAGGACCGCGGGTATGAGTGGTATGCGGGCATTTGAACCCTAATCCCGGTCGCCGCGAGACGTGGGCTGCATTGGTGCGGAAACCCTCTGCGCAGGATGGGCCTCCGCGGCGCCCGCGGTTGCCATCCAGGCCCAAACACGCGCATGAAAGGGTATCGAGCGGTCACAGCGGCTGGTCGGCCCAGGGTGCGAGACGTGCGGTTTGGTCCCTGGCGACGGCGCTTAGGCCTGAAAGACAAGGCCCATTGACCCTGCTGACCGAGGCTGAGCTCCGCGGACTAATGATCGCCAGTCTAGGCGGCGACGCCAGCGCCTATCGTCTTGTTCTCACGGATCTGCAGCGCCGCTTAAGGCCCTATTTCCTCCGTCGCCTCGCTCCCGGATCCCCGGAGGCTGATGACCTCGTGCAAGAGACCCTAATCGCGATCCATCGTCGACGGGACACCTACGACATCAGTCAGCCCGTCACCGCCTGGGTCCATGGAATCGCCCGCTACAAGCTCATCGACCACTTTCGGCGTTTGAAAAGACAGCCTACCTCCCCTCTCGACGACGCGCCCGAGCTGGCCGCTCCCGACCAGAGCGCGGCGGCGGAGGCGCGTCGGGATGTCGAACGCGCCCTCTCTCATCTGCCGCAGAAGACCCAGGACCTCATTCGCGCCGTGAAGCTGGAAGAGGCTTCGCATGCGGACGCAGCCCGCCGAGCAGGAATAAGCGAGGGGGCGGCCCGCGTGGCTTTGCACCGGGGCCTGAAGGCGCTTTCCGAGCGCATCCGAGGCGTGCGATGACCGGCAACGATGGGCTCATTGATCGGCTAGCTCTTGAGCTTGTCCCGGTCCGGCCGGGGGCGGTCGCGGGGCGGCTGGCGTTGGGCGCCCTCGTTGGCGCTGTCGTCTCCCTAACGGCCGTGACGGCTCTTCTCGGCTTGAGGCCAGACTTTTTGAGAGCGGTCCTGGGCCCCATGTTCTGGATCAAGCTCGGCTACACCGCTGCGCTCGCCGGGGTCGGTCTTTGGGCTGCCGAGCGTCTGGCCCGTCCGACGGGGCGTGCTGCACGCCGCCTGCGTTTAGTCGCAGTCCCCATCGCCGCCATGGCGATTTTGGCGGCTGCGCGCCTCATGGACGCACCCAACGTCGAGAGGCGCGTCCTGGTGATGGGAGCGTCCGCGCGGGTCTGCCCCTGGTTGATCCTGGCCTCGGCGGTCCCGGTCTACATAGGGCTGTGCTGGGCGATCCGTGGTTTGGCTCCGACACGTCTGCGCGCGGCGGGCTTCGCCGCAGGCTTGTGCGCGGGCGGAACCGGCGCCTTCGTCTACGCCCTGCACTGTCCCGAGGCGGCGGCCCCCTTTATCGCCCTCTGGTATACCTTGGGTGTGCTCTTGGCTGGAGCCGCTGGCGCCCTCGCCGGCCCCGTGACGCTGAGATGGACCGACCCCCCTCAAAGAATGAAGCCCCCCTCAGCGCACGGTTGAGGGCATTGCAGACCGTCTCGCCCCATGATCGAGGACGCCGCCCAAAAAAGGTCCATTGACCGATGTGCGCGCGACCTCAGCCTGCTCGCCCTCAGGGCCTGATCACCTTCATGCTGCAACTATCGGAGCCCAAGCGCATGCCGCCGTTGTCGCCGCGTCGTCCGCTCCGGGCCCCCGGCGGCGCCAGGGGCAGGTTGCGGGGACTCTGAGCCCTCGAACGCCGCCCGGCCGTTGCTCGCCATCGGCCAAGGCGCGAAAATCGATCGGTAGGCCTGAGCGTCGGGCGTCCACGCCCGCCTGCCCTTTCCCGGCGGCTCGGGCCCGTTACGTAGGGGCGACGCCGTTGCTTCCGCTGCAGCCAACGCCGGCCATGTCATCCGATCCGACTAAGGCGAGCCCTCAGGTGCGTCTTCACCGTCGGCCATTCGCAGGCGATGATGCTATAGACGCAGGTATCGCGCAGAGAGCCGTCGCGGGAGCGCTGATGGCTCCGCAGCACCCCATCGAGTTTAGCGCCCAGCCGCTCGATAGCCGCCCGGCTCTGCGCATTGAAAAAATGGGTGCGTAGCTCGACGGCGAGACACGCGAGGTCTTCAAAAGCGCGCTCAAGCATGAGGAGCTTGGCCTCAGAATTGACGCCGGACCTCTGAGCGCTCTTCGCGAACCAGGTGGATCCTATCTCCAAACGCGGGCCCGATCTGTCGATGTTCATGTAGCTGGTCATGCCGATGACTCGCCCCGTTTTCGCGTCCATGGCGGTGAAGGGGGTCATAGTTCCGAGGCGCTGTAGATCTAATCTCCGCTCGATTTCCGCAGCGACAGCCGTCGGCTCGGGAATGTTGGTGTACCAGAGGCGCCAGAGCTCCCCGTCGTGGACCGCCTCGGCCAGGGCCGGAGCGTGGTCTAAGGTGGTAGCCGTAAGCCGGATCCGCTCGCCCACAAGGTCGGCGCCGCCAAACCGATTGGTTTGCAGTGGTGTGCTTTCACCATCCCCAATCATTGAACTACGCCTCGCAATCGCGCTGGCGCCAAGGGTGAGGCCGACCCCAGCACCTGGGCGGCTGATAAGAGGCCCAGCGCGCCCTCGGGGGGCGTCCCCGGTCCATCGCGCGTGATGAAGAGGCCAAGGGAGGTCTCGGCTGCGCGGGGTAAGACATTGACGGGCATGGCGCACGTCTCCGGACTTGGGAGGGAGAAGTCTACCGTCTTGCGCCGTCTAAGCGAGGGGGATTGCAACACAGCCGCAGGCGTTGGGCGGCCCCGCCGCAACGTGGGGATCCAAAGGACGAGGAAAGGCTGACGCGGCCGGTCTAGGCGGACGCGGGTCAGCGCCTCTTTCAAATTACAGCCTTGGGACGACAACTTCCGTCGGCGCGTCTACTGAAGGGCGTTGCCGTCGTCCCAAGCGTTGGGCGACGCCGCTGGCTTAGGCGCCCCTGCCCGATCATGCGTCAAACGGCCCTTTGGGGCTCGCGCGCTTGCGCCGCGGCCTTTGTGTGATCACAGAGAGTTGACGCGCGGGATGCGACATAGGAGCCTTCACCGTCCAGTTCACCCTAAGTGAGAGTTGAGCGGACATGGGGTGAACACGAGGCGAAGTACTTTGAACACGGGCGGGGGCCGGGGAAAATGAGGCGCGTTACGTTCTGCTTTGGACTTGGACTGGCCGCAGCAGCCGCTCCGCTCATCTGGGCGGCGTCCGCTCAGGCGCAAACCTCAGGGGCGGACGCGAGCGGCAAGACGACCGCAAACGCCACAACCCCTCCTGTAAGCGAGATTGTGGTCACCGCCCTTCGTAAGGAACAGAGCCTCAGCAAAGTCCCTGAGAGCATAAGCGCCTTCACCGAGACAAAGATGGAGACACTCGACATCAAAAGTTTCGCTGATATCGCCAAATACACCCCTGGCGTTAGCTTTGACGAAGACTCGCACGATATCTCCATCCGCGGCATTGCTTCGACGGCCGGGTCAAGCACAACGGGAATTTACATTGACGACACGCCTGTCCAAGTTCGTAACCTGGGCCTGAACGCCAACAACACGCTCCCCACGGTGTTCGACCTTTCACGCGTTGAAGTTCTACGCGGACCTCAAGGAACCTTGTTCGGAGCCGGGTCTGAAGGCGGCACCGTTCGGTACATTACGAACCAGCCGAGCCTGACCACGTTCACCGGCATGGCCCATAGCGAATTGGCGTTTACCGAGGATGGCGGGCCAAGCTATGAGTTCGGCGCCGCCGTGGGCGGCCCTATCATCGAGGACAAGCTTGGTTTCCGAATCAGCGCATGGGGTCGGCGCGACGGCGGCTATGTCAACGCCGTCGACTACCAGACGTTGGGGACGACGGACCAGCAGGCCAATCGCGTAGACACCTATGTCCTGCGGGCTGCGCTCACATGGGCGCCCACCAGCCATATAAAAATTACGCCGTCCTTCCAATATCAGCAGCGCAACCAGCATGATCAGGACGAATATTGGGTCAGCATCTCCAACCCTAATTCTGGGTCTTACCTGAACGGGACCCCCGATCGGATGGCCGATCCGGACCGGTTCGACCTGGGGGCGGTGAAGGCGGAGTGGAACACGGGGCCGGTGAGCTTCATCTCCAACACCTCCTATTACGATCGGCGCGAGGCGGTGAACGGCTACAGTGGAACGCTCTACAACCTCTCGTATTTTCAGCACTTCTTGGACACGAACTCGTCGCTCAGCGTCTACGGCTATCCGTCCGATCCTGAGGGAACCCCCTGCGGCGCCGCCTGCGGCCTACCCTACCCTCTGCTCAACGCGACCGGGCCGAACGTTCCAGGGTTGTCGAACTACCTCGCCACCAACGTGATTGTGAACGCACAGCAAAACTTCACCCAGGAGTTTCGCGCCCAATCCAACGACCCGAAAGCCCGCCTGCAGTGGACGGCCGGCTTTTTTTACGGCTTCAACCGTCAGCAAAGTAATGAACAGATCTTCGATCCGGAATTGCCGCAGTTGACGGCCCTGCTCTGGCCCTTCGACGCCGCCTACCTGCCCAGCGGCCAACTCGATCCATCCCAGACACTTATCAACGCTTGGGGCGAAGCCCTTTTGCCCGGCGGCATCGACTATGACAACGACACCCGCGCGCGCGATCAGCAGGAGGCTCTGTTCGCAGACGTCACCTACGCCATCACGGAGAAATTAAAGCTCACCCTTGGCCTTCGCTACGCTTGGACGAGCTTCAATTTCGTCAACTCCAACGACGGACCTCAAGACCTTCTCGATAACGGCGGCGTTCCTGCCATCGCACACGGCGGAAAAAGCGAACAGCCCATCACTCCAAAGGTCAGCGTGTCTTATCAGGCGACTACAGACGACCTGATTTACGCGACCGCGTCAAAAGGCTACCGCATCGGCGGCGCCACTCCGCCTCTTCCCGCGGTTGCGTGCGGGGCCGGCTATCCTGATCAGTATAACTCCGACTCGGTCTGGAACTACGAAGTCGGCACCAAGGACCGTTTCCTGAATCGTAGCCTGCAAGTTTCCGCCAGCGCGTTTTACATCACTTGGTCGAACATCCAGCAGGCGTTCTACGTACCGTCTTGCGGCATTCAATTCACCACAAACGCGGGCAACGCGGTTAGCCAGGGTTTCGACTTCCAGGGCCAATGGACCATCGCCGAACACCTCGTGCTTGAAGCGAGCCTTGGCTACACCGACGCCAAATTCACAACCACGGCCTTGGACGCCAGCGGCGACATCCTGGACGAAAAGGGCGACGCGCTTGACGCCTCAACCGGCCCTTGGACGTTCACCTTCGGCGCGCAATATAACTTCGCGGTGTTCGACAAAGACGCCTTCATTCGATTTGACGACGAGTACAACAGCAAACGGACGACGCCGATCCCCAATGAAGATCCCAACACAGCCTTCTACGACGCGGGGCTCCGTCCTAATCCTGCCGTCAACCAAGTCTCCGGCCGCCTCTCTGTGACGCTCCAGCGGTGGGATTTCGCGGTTTTCGCCAACAATATTTTCAACGCCCACCCGCAACTTAACCTTCAGCATGAGGACGCCCAAACACTGCTCTTCGAGGCTGAGACCTTGCGTCCGCGCACAATTGGCGTCTCCGCCAACTACAAGTTCTGAGTCTTCGCCTTGTCACGCGCCCACTAGCCCGCGCGATCGAGCGATCGAGCGACGCTTTACAGGGGGGCGATGAAATTTAAGCCCTTTAGGCGCAGGCACTGGTCTTGCTGGGCGATTATGCGTCTAGGAGTTCAAAGACGGCCCTGTGCGCCTGATCGATCGCTGAGTCGGTGTAGGCTGCCCGCCCTGAATCCGAGTTGGCGATGGTGATGCGTCCGAAACGCGCCCGGCCGATGACATGGGGCTGGCGTTCAAGGGGCAGGTCCGGCTCCCAAAGGGGGTTGTACTCCGGGGCATAACCGTGGGGCCATCGGTTGACGGTGATTGCGGTAATGTCACGGGCGACATCAAATCCCCCCTGGCCAAGGGTGCGAGCCAGCTGCAACCTGATCTGCCGCTCGAAGGTCTCAAAGGATGTAGCCAGGAGTTCTGCTCGCCCAGCTCGGTTCTGATCGTGCTCAGGCAGGCCTGGTTGGCATGGCGTCCTCACCATATGCACCAGAATTGGTCGTTGGGGCGACCTCTCGGCGAGACATCCGCCCACGTCGATGGGCGGATTTAATTGGAAGGACGTGTGATAGCCCCCCGGCGCGCTGACATGGCGGACACCCAGTCTGGTGAAGGCCGTCCAGTTGCGCAGGGCCACAGAGGTGTAGACAAGCGGCGTTTTGACGAGCGAATGCAGGGCTTGTTTCTGCACCTCCGGTAATTCCGGACAGAGATAGGGGATCATCATGTTCCAGCAGGCGAGGACACAGTCGGTCGCCTTCACCCGAAACGCCTCCGCGCCCCGCAGATAGACAACTTCGACGGCCCCTTCCGCCCCGTCGCCCGTATTGCGGGCGTGGATGGCTGTACTTGAAAGTCTGATGCGCACTGGATTACGGCGCTGGTCCAGGCGGGCATAGTCTATCTTGGCGGTCACGACGTCCTGGCAGTCCCGCCCTGGAACCGCGTCGGGCACGAGCTGACGAACCAGGAGCCTGGCGATAGTGGCGTTGCCATCCGGAAAATGGAAGGTGTAGGACCCGCCGTCCGCATACCCTGCCGGCGTGTAACCCATACGCGGCGCTGAGCCTGGCTCGAGATCCAGACCCTGAAATCCCGGAAGGCCAAAACCCCAGCAATCGAGGGCCGAGACGGCGTCCGCTCCTACACCCCACTCGCCCTGGGTTGCAGATTGATAGACGGCGACCGCCCCAGGATCGGCCTTCAAGACGTTCTGGAGATAGTCGCGGTAGCTGATCCGCGAGAGCCGGTCCTTTTTCTGCGCAGACGACAGCCCCGGCATCACATCGGTGAGGCCGGTGTTGATCCGCACCAAATCGGCCTGAGCCCGCGGCGATAGGGGCGTCCGCGCCGCGAACGCGCGCCATGCCTCGACAGAACCTCCGCGCCGGGGGGGCGCTCCGGCGACTAGCCTGTCCTCACCAAAGGTCTCTTTGTCAAAGAAGACCGCCGAGGAGAGGTTCAGCCCCTCGTAGATTTCATCGTGCTCACACGTCCGGGTGAGGGCGACAGGATCGATCCCGAGACTTTTTAAGAGTCCGTCGGCGACAGCGCTGTAAGGCCTCGGACTGTCGATTTCCAGGGTTCCGCCGTTCATGAGGTGGAGCTTCCCCCCGAGACGAAACTCGTTTCGCTTCGCATGCCCGCCGAAGTCGTCATGGTTGTCGAGGATAAGGACCCGCGCGCCGGGACGTCGCGCCCGATAGAAGTAGGCGGCCGAGAGGCCGCTTATACCGCCACCCACAACCACCAGGTCGTAGGTCTCTTGGACGTCCGTGGCTCTGATGGCCCCAGCATCCTTGCCGTCGCGCAAGGCATGGGCCGCCTCGAAAGATCCGGGGTGCGATCCGCGTAATCCCTGGAGCAACGGGGGATAGTAGCCCAGCTGATCCTGCGGCCAGCTCGGATCCGCACCCGCTCGGGCGGCGGCCTCATGAAGTCCGCTGACGCCGCCGACGGCCACGGCGACGCCATTGAGAAAATCACGCCGGCGGATCTGCCGATCCATGCCAAGCATCGCGTCGTCGAAGGTGTCCGTCGGCTCCTTCGTCGTCTTATCTGTCGGCGCGGCGCCCATACGACCCCGTCTGCGATCTCAGAATGATAGACGACCATCACCTGGCGCCATGGTCAAGTCGCTCACCCAATTCCATCGCGCATGACGAAATAAAGCATGCCCAAGAGGTGAAGCGGCCCCCTGAGCGCGCGCCCGCCAGGGAATGGAAGGGGCTCGATCCTGGAGAAAAGATCAAAGCGCTCCCCGCGCCCCATGATTTCCTCGACCAGAAGTTTGCCGGCTAAGGTTGAGAGCAGCGTTCCTAAGCCGGAATAGCCATGGGCGAAGAGCGTGTCGCCGCGTCGTCCGACGTGGGGAAGTCGGCTCGTCGTCACTGAAACCAGCCCCCCCCAGCCGCTTGAGATGGGGCAACCTCGCAGCTGCGGGAACGCGGCCTCAAGGTGGGGACGAACAAATGCGACGATGTCGCGGGGCGGCCGCCGCGTATACCGCTCCCCACCGCCGAACAGAAGGCGTCCATCAGCCGTCATGCGATAATAGTTGACCACGAACTTGGTGTCTGAGACGGCCACGTTCGTGGGGATTAGGTCATAGGATGGGCCGAGCGGTTCAGTCGTGACGATGTAGTTCGCGACGGGCATGATACGTGCGTTCACAGCTCGGCAAAGACCGTCAAGCAAGGCGTCGCCCGCCAAAACTGCATAGCGCGCCTCAACGCCGCCGCCGCCGGCGACGCCGATGCGAACGCCACCGCGGATTTTCTCCAGGGCAATGGCGAGACTCCCTTCAAAGAGAGCCGCTCCAGCCTCCTCGGCGGCCTGAGCCAAGCCAAGCGTATAGTTCAAGGGATGAAGATGACCGCCGTTGAGATCAAGCAGGCCGCCGGCGTAGGCGACGTCCACATGGGTGCGCACTGCGTCGGCGTCTAAGAGGCTGACATGTGGATAGTCCATCTTTGTGGTGAGAGCCGTCGCCTCGGCCTCCAGACCTCGCAAATCGGCCCCGCGAACCGCTCCGAGGAGGTGACCGGTCAGGCTGAGGTCACACTCAATGGCGTGCTTTTCGACAAGGTGAAGCAATAGCGTCCGCGCTTCGATGGCGAGGTCGAACAGGGCGCGCGCCCGTTCAGCCCCGTAAAGCTCTATTAGGTCCGCCGCTCCTTTGCGCAGGCCTGGGATCAACTGACCCCCATTTCGCCCGGAGGCGCCCCACCCGATCAAACCGCCTTCGAGAACAATGACGGATAGCCCCGCCTCCGCCGCATGAAGCGCCGTGGAAAGCCCAGTGCACCCTCCGCCAACGACCACCAGATCAACCCGTCGGTCCTCCCTCAGGGGCGGGCGCCGGCCAAACGAGCGCGCCGTCTGCACGTAGTAGGAGCGGGCTATATTAAGCCCGTCGTTATGTCCCACGGTCAGACTTTAAGAAGCAGGTGATCGCGCTCCCAAGAGCTGATGACGCGCTGGAAGGCTTCAAGCTCGGCCTCTTTGATCCTCAGGAACGCCTTGCAGAACGGTTCGCCGAACAACTCCCTGACAGGCCGGCAGCGGCTGAAACGCTCAAGGGCCTCCTCCAGGGTCCTTGGGAGCGTTCGGGCGTGATGGTAAGCGTTGCCCGAAGCCTGCGGTGTCGGTTCCGCCCCACTTTCCATGCCCAGATACCCGCAGATGAGCGAGGCGGCGATCGCCAGGTAGGGGTTCGCGTCCGCCCCGGGCAAACGGTTCTCGATGCGGCGGTTATGCCGATCTGAGATGGGGACCCGCAGCCCGCAAGAGCGGTTATCATAACCCCACTGGACATTGATGGGAGCACTATGGCTTGGACGCATACGGCGGAACGAGTTAACGTTCGGCGCGAAAAGCGGAGATATTTCGGGTAGATACGTCTGCAACCCACCCACAAAATGTCTGAAGAGGGCGCTGTCCGCGCCGCCCTGCTCTGCGAAGAGCGTCTCTCCGCCGTCCTCGGCGACGACTGAAATATGAACATGCATGGCGCTGCCGGGTTGCCGCTCCATGGGTTTGGCCATGAAGGTGGCGTAGACGCCGTGCTGCATTGCAAGCTGGCGCACGATACGCTTAAAGACCACGACCTGGTCGGCGAGGCGGACCGGGTCGCCGTGGAGGAAATTGATCTCAAGCTGGGCGGTCCCAGACTCATGGATCATCGTGTCCACGTTAAGGGCCGCTATCTCAGAATATTCGTAGATGGCGTCGATGAGATCTTCGTATTCGGTGATCGCTTCCAAGCCATAGGGCTGGGGTGCGGTCTCCGCCCTACCCGATCGGCCCACCGGCGGGGTCAGGGGCAAATCCGGATCTGGATTGAGTGCGGTCAGATAGAACTCCAGTTCCGGAGCAACCACCGGACGCAGACCCTTGCTGCGATAGAGGTCGATCACCGTTTTGAGGACCTGCCTCGGAGACGAGGCCCATGTCGTCCCATCCGGATGGTAAGCGTCGGCGAAGACATAGGCCGTCGGCGTCTTGAAGCCTGGCGCAATGCAGAGAGTGGCCGGGTCCGGCTTTAGGACCATGTCGCGGTCCTGCTGGGCTTCTTCCTCCTCTTCTCCATCTGCGTACTCACCGGTGACCGTCAAAGAGAAAACGCTCGATGGAAGGCGTAAGGATCCGTCCCGTTCAGACTGGATAAGCTTGGCCGCCGGAAGGACTTTGCCCCGGGCGACGCCATTCATGTCTGGAACAAGACATTCAACTTCGCCGACGCCGTGACGTTCGATCCAAGACTTCAGGTCCGACATAAGGCCTCGCGTCTCTCGAATTGAGAGGCAGTGTGTGATCTCAGAAGACTGCGCTACCCTAGAAGCGTCAAGAGCGGTGGAGGTTTGGGGCGCAAAAGGCCCGAGGCGGGCGGGATTTCAAACCAACTCCCGCGCCTATGCCCCAACACCGTTGGCCGACGGGTGAGATCCCAGCTATTGTCCCCATAGCCCCACCATCGAACGAGGTTAGCCGCTATGGCGAGGAATGCGCCCGCAGTCGGGCCGCCGGGGCAAGTCGCGGCTGAAACGGACACGGTGGATATCGGGCCGCTTCTCCACGCAAGCATTTATGAGGATTTGCGTCGGCGAATCATAACGGGAAAAATCATGCCCGGCGTTGGCCTCTCCACACGAAGCCTCGCCCTGGAGATGGGCGTGAGCCAGATGCCTGTACGCGACGCTCTCAGCCGCCTCGCCGCTGAAGGCGCGGTGGAGATCCGCTCAAAGCGGCGCATCGAGATCCCGCCGATGACTTCGGACCGTTTCGCGGATCTGCTCGATTGTCGCCTCATGTTGGAGCCACAGGCCGCGGCCCTCGCGCTCCCCCATATCGGGCCAAGCCAGCTGAAACGTCTGAGAGACCTGGACGCCTCCATCGAACGGGCCATGGAGACCGGTGACGTCATCGGCTACATGGAAAGTAATTTCGCCTTCCATTTCGGCATTTACCGCGCCAACGCCCGTCCGACCCTCAACCGTCTGATCGAGGCGTTGTGGCTTCAGTTCGGACCATTCATGAGGACGGTTTACGGTCGATTTGGCACGGCTAACCTCGTGGACCAACACCACATCGCCCTTGACGCCATCCAGGCGGGCGACCCAGACGGGTTGAGGCGCGCCATGGCCTCCGATATCGCCGACGGCATGGGGTTGATCGTGCGCGGCGCTTGGTTGGAGCCCCGCCACGAGGGCGACCCAGGCCTTAACTAGGCGGCGGCTTGCAGGCCGCGCAAGAGGGGCTCGGCCTCGTCCAGCGCGTCCCGGATCGTGCCGATCAATTGGTCGATCTCCGCGAATGTGATGATAAGGGGGGGACTCATCACAAGGGAGTCGCGGACAGCCCTGACCATGAGCCCACGGCGAATGCAGATGTCCCGAACGAGTATCCCTGCTGATCCGCCATCCATGACAAATCGCTCGTTGGTGCCCTTCCTGGAGACGATCTCGACCGCGCCGATCAGCCCTAACGACCGGGCTTCGCCCACGAGGGGATGGTCGCTCAAGTGCCTCAGCGCGGCTGCGAGGTAGGGGCCCGTGTCGACGCGCGTCCGTTCGACGAGATTCTCGCGTTCAAGGATCTCAATGTTCTTCAGCGCCACGGCCGCACACGTGGGATGGCCTGAGTAGGTGTAGCCATGCACAAAATCGTCGCCCAGGTCCCTTAAAGCCTCGACGATGTGATCGGCGACGCCGACCGCGGAGATTGGCAGATATCCGGACGACAATCCCTTCGCCATGGAGACGAGGTCGGGCTTGATCCCGAAGTGCTGGAAACCGAACCAATGGCCGAGGCGTCCGAAACCACAGATCACCTCATCGCAGGCTAGGAGTATTCCATATTTGCGGCAGATGGCTTCAACCCGCGGCCAATAGGCTTCAGGCGGAATAATGACCCCGCCAGCGCCCTGGACAGGCTCTCCGAAGAACGCCGCGACATTCTCCGGACCCACCTCGAGGATACGCTCCTCCACCGCATCGGCCGCACGACGGCCGAAAGCTTCGGGGTCCTCGCCGAAGCCTTCTCCAAAGGGATAGGGTTGAATGACATGCTCAATTCCAGGGACCCAGGGGCCGCCCTGGGCGTGCATCGCCTTCATGCCCCCAAGACTGGCGCCGGCGACGGTCGACCCATGGTAGCCATTGACCCTGGCTATGATGATCTGGCGCTCGGGCCGTCCTTTCATCTGCCAGTAGGCGCGCGCGAGGCGCAACACCGTATCGGCCGCCTCCGACCCTGATGAATTGAAAAAGATATGTTGCAGCTCACCCCCGAGGAGGCCCGCAATCTTAGCCGCCAGAAGGACGGCCGGCGGCGTCGCCGTCTTGAAAAAGGTATTGTAGTAGGCAAGCTCAAGCATCTGGTCGTGAGCCGCGGCAGCGAGCTCTTCACGGCCATAACCGACCTGGACGCACCACAATCCGGCCATCCCATCGAGGAGCGCGGTCCCGTCCCCGTCATAGAGTGTGCACCCCTGCGCACGGGTGATGATTCGGCTGCCGCCTAAGTCGCGTATGTGGCCGTGGTCCTGCTGAGCCGGCAGGTGGTGTGCGACGTCCAGACGCCGCAGTTCGGAAATGTCGTAGTTGCGCAAGGTCACGCGGCGTTCCTTTGAAGGTGATGAAGCCCCCGCCCAAGCGCGGCGCGGACAGGGTGACAGCGGAGCCGGGGCGCACAGGCTGGGGCCCACCGCACCCCTTGGGCGTGCGAACCGGGTCCGGACGGGCGATCTGTGCGGCCCCGCCCCTGACAGTGGCGGGTCATAGGAGGAGCACTGCGGGGGAGCAAGCGTGCCACGCCACCCACACCGTCTCGTTCCAGGTGAAGTCTTCCTGGTCTCGTCGAGTGAGATTGGAGCGCAGCGCTCGAATCTTCCGTCCTGTGGTCAACTCCACTTCGTAAACAGACTCGCTGCCGAGGTAGGAGATGTGGCGAATGACCCCCGCCGCGAGATTATGGCCCGGTAAGGCGTCGTCCAGCCCTGGCGCCGGACTGCCCTCCCGCCGCTTGTGCAACTCTATTTTTTCCGGCCTCAAGGCGACCCAGACGTCGGCGCCGTGCGCGCCGGTGACGCCGTGATCAAGAAAAATCGGGGCCTCAATATCGGGTGATGCAATCACTGCGTGGTCGGGTTCATCCACGGTGAGTTTCCCTGCAAAGAGATTCACCTGCCCGATAAAGTCTGCAACGAAGCGACTGTTTGGGAATTCGTAAAGGTCGCTGGGGGTCGCCACCTGTTGCAAAAGTCCACGGTTCATGACAGCGCACCGGCTCGCCATGGCGAGCGCCTCGTCCTGATCGTGAGTGACGATGAGGAAGGTGATGCCGACGGTTTCCTGCAACTGCGTCAGCTCCGAACGCATCTGCTCGCGAAGCTTGGCGTCAAGCGCCGACAAGGGTTCATCGAGCAGCAGAACCCGCGGTCGTTTGACGAGCGCCCGCGCCAGGGCGACCCGCTGTCGCTGACCGCCAGACATCTGGTCCGGCTTGCGGGCGCCGTATCCGTCCAATTTGACGAGGGCGAGGGCTTCCTCCACCCGGCGTTCGCGCTCGGCCTTTGGGACGCCGTCCACAACAAGACCGTAGCCCACGTTCTCCGCGACGCTCATGTGCGGGAAAACGGCGTAGGACTGAAACACCATATTCACTGGCCGGCGGTTTGGAGGAATTCGGCTGACGTCCTCGCCGTCGATGAGAATGCGACCGTCAGTCGGGCTCTCGAAGCCCGCGAGCATTCTGAGGAGCGTGGTCTTCCCGCAGCCTGAAGGCCCCAGAAGGGCGAAAAACTCGCCCTCCTCGATGGTGAGGCTCACGTCGTCGACGGCGAGAACCTTGCCGAAACGCTTGGTGACCTTCTCGAAGCGGATGATGGGAGGACGCGTGTCAGTCATCGTTCAGGTCCCGGCGACATCGTGGGCCGCCGCTGGTCCTTGCAGACGCAGGGCGATGAACGTGAGGCATAAGGTTACGGCGATGAGGAGGCTGGACGCGGCGTTCACCTCAGGGGTCACTGAAAAGCGCACCATGGAATAGACCTTCACGGGAAAGGTCGTGGTGTCAGGACCGGAGGTAAAAAACGTGATCACAAAATCATCGAGGCTCAGGGTGAACGCCAAGAGGGCGCCGGCGACCAGCCCTGGAGCCATATGCGGGAGAAGCACATCCTTGAAGATCCGAAACTCTCCCGCTCCAAGGTCCCTGGCCGCCTCCTCAAGCTCGCGATTGAATGAAGCCAGCCGCCCCCGGATGACGATGGCGACGAACCCGAAGGAGAAGGAAATATGGGAGATGATGATGGCGCCCAGGTTCAACGGCCAAGGCAAGGACGTGGGCCAGGGCAGGATCTGAGTAAAGAAGACCAGCATGGCCACGCCCATGCAGATCTCGGGCACGACGATGGGGAGCGCAAGTAGGCCTTCAAAGACTAGTTTTCCTGGAAAGCGGAAGCGCCAAAGGAGGACCGCTGTCAACGCTCCGAGCGCCACGCTGACAACCGTGGAGACGGCCGCGATGGTCAGGGAATTGCCAAAGGCTACGAGTAGGTCGGCGTCCTGGAAAACCTTAACGTAGTAGTCGAGGGTGAAACCCCGCCAGACTATATTGCGGCGACTGTTGTTGAAGCTGAACACCACAAGGGTCACGAGGGGCGCATAAAGAAAGACGCCCACGCCAGCGAGCCATAGCTGCATCGGCCAGCGCCTGAGGTAGTCAAGCGGCCCAATGGGCGGACGACCGGTGCGTGCCTTCATACCGAACGCGTCTTGCGGCTACGCGCCACCACGGCTTGGACCGCGATGGCGAGGAAGGTCAAATACATCAGGACAAACGACAGCGCAGACCCGAACGGCCAATTGTCCGCGGTTTTGAACTGCCGTTCGATGATGTTCGCAATCATCATGCTCTGCGGTCCGCCCAAAAGGTCGGGCGTGAGGTAGGCGCCGATGGATGGGATCAAGGTCACAAGAACGCCGGAGACGATGCCAGGCGTTGCAAGGGGGATGACTACCCGTCGGAACGTAGTGAACTGACTTGCGCCAAGATCCAGGCTAGCCTCAAGGAGGGACCGGTCTAGCCGGTCCAGCGCCGCATAGAGCGGGAGCACCATAAATGGCAGCTGGACGTAGACGAGGCCGAAGACCACAGCGAAAGTGTTGTGCAGCAAAGGCAACGGTTCGAATGCGCCAAGGCGGACGCCGATGATCCCAGCGAGCAAGCTCGCCCCGCGCCAGAGCGCACCCAGGCCCTGGTTGACGAACCCCTCGGCGCGCAGCACCGCCATGAGGGCGTAGGTTCTGATAAGAAGGTTCGTCCAGAACGGCAGCATGACCAGAAGCAGGAGCCAAGCTTTCGTTTTCTCAGGAGCAAACGTGATGGCGACGGCGACAGGAAATCCGAGGATAAGGCAAAAGATCGTTGTAAATGTCGCAAACACAAATGACTTCAGAATGATACCGAAATATAGCGGCTGAATAGCATGAATGTAGTTCGATAGGGTGCCACTTATGGCGATCTCAACGAGAGTTTTATTCTCGCCAAAACTATAGGCCCAGATAATTGCCAACGGCGTTAGAAAGAAAAACGTAAGCCACATGATCGGCGGTCCACCGACAGCGGCGAAGACGCCCTTGGCGCGGCGCCACGATTCATCCATGCCCGGCCTCCCACATCATGCGGCGAAGATCCGCGTCAGGGTTTCGTCGTAGAGCTGGGCGCGCCGCAGCCCCTCAAAAGCAGCGTATTCGCATTTAGCCATGGCCGCCGGTGGCGGGAAAATCGCCGGGTTTAGGCGATAGCTTTCCGGCATCAACGCCAGCGCTGCGGCGTTCGGCGTCGGATACATGATCGTGCTGTAGATTTCCGCGCCAGCTTTGGCGCCAAGGACGAAATTGATAAACTGGTGCGCGTTGTCGGGTCGTGGGGCGCCTTTGGGAATGCAAAGACAGTCGGAATTGATAATCGACCCCTCCTTCGGCACGACAAATGCAAGATCGGGGTCCTCCTGCATCACCTGCGCGATATCGCCATTGTATTCCATCACGACGTCGACATCGCCCGCCAGGAGCAGGTCCTGTCCCTCGTCATTATGAAAGATTTTCACATGCGGCTTTTGCCGAATGTACATTTCTGCGATCTGATCAACCATGTTTGTGGGAATATTCAGGACCGAATGGCCGAGGTACTTGGCTCCGAGTTCGATCAGATCGTCCGCTTGTGAAAATAGACCGATACGTCCGGAGTAGCGATCTGAGTCCATCAACCATTTCCAGCTGTCGGGCACGCCGTCTGTCTTAGACTTCCGGTACCCGATGCCGAGCACCAGCCAGGTGTAGGGCATGGAATAGCGTCGGCCGGGGTCAAACGCGGCATTCTGAAAGGCAGGCAAAAGATTAATTCGATTGGGTATTTTCTTAAGATCAAGGGGCTCCAGCATGTCCGAAAGGATCATCCGGGTGACAAATTCATTTGACGGAACGATGACGTCAAACCCTGGATTACCCGCCTTGAGCTTGGAGAAGAGCTCGTCGTTTGTCGCGAAGAGGCTCATTTTCACCTCCACACCTGTGGCGGCTTTGAAATCCTGCAGCGTCGTCTTGCCTGTATACGTATCCCAATTATAAAAATTGAGGCGTGCTTCTTCTCCGTTGCGCCCGCGTGGATACCTGGTAGCGCAGCCTGAAAGGCCCTCCAGGCTGAAACCGACTGCGGCGGCTCCGAGACCCGAAAGAAGGCTACGACGACTGGCGCCGAGGACGCTCATCGAAGAGCCGCCTCAGGCATTTTTCAGGTACCAGTCGTAGTCGGCCTCGGTAACTGTCGAATAAAAGCGATCCTGCTCCGTCCGTTTGACGGCGCAGAACATCCGCACGAACCGTTCCCCAAGATACGACTGCATCACGTTTGAGACCTCGAACGCGTCAACTGCGGCGAACCAGTTAGCGGGTAGGCGCTGGCCTGTCCTTTCCGCCGCCGCGTAGCCGTCGCCAATCACGGGCGGTCCCGGATCGATCCCATGGGTAAGTCCATGATGCACGCCGGCGAGTAGAGCCGCGAGGGCGAGGTAGGGATTGGCGTCGGCGCCGGCGACCCGATGTTCAATATGGCGCCCTGCGCTGGGCCCGGCCGGCACGCGCAATGAGACGGTCCGATTATTCACGCCCCAGGTTGGAGCGATGGGCGCATAGGAGTTTGCGCGAAACCGGCGGTAAGAGTTGGCGTTGGGCGCAAAAATAGCCATTCCGTCTGCAAGGCTGGCCTTGAGCCCTCCCACTGCGCGGCGTAGCGCCTCGCTTCCTGCGGGATCGTCACTCGCGAAAATGTTGTGTCCAGTCTGATCCTGAACGCTAACATGCAAATGCAAACCACTGCCAGCGCGCTCGGCGAACGGCTTAGCCATAAAGGTGGCTTCATATCCCGCCTTGGCTGCGACGCCCTTGGCGATACGCTTGTACATCACCGCCTCGTCTGCGGCGCGCAGGGCATCCGGCCCATGCTTTAAGGTAAGCTCCAGTTGGCCCGGCGCGTACTCTGATATGGCGCCTTCGAGTGGCACGCCCTGAGCGTCCGCCGCAGCCCACAGGGCTCTCAGGAAAGCCGCGCAATCCTCAAGCTCCCGCAAGCCGTAGACGCCGTGCTGTTTGGGCCGCTCACCCGTGGCCTCAGAGGTCGCAAGACGGGGAAGCCCGTCGGCGCCCCGTTGTGCGTCAAGGAGATAATACTCAAGCTCGCAGGCGACCACGGGCGTGAGACCGTCAGCTGCGAATCGGTCGACCACGGCGCGCAAAACGTGGCGCGGATCCAAATCGTTAGGTCGTCCGTCCAGCTCATAGAGGGAAGTTGTCACCTGCGCGACGTCAGGGCCGAGCCAGGGCGCAGGAACAAGGGTGCCGGGAGCAGGCTTGGCGAGCCGGTCCGCGTCGCCATCTTCCCACACGAGGCCCGTGTCCTCGCAGTCCTGTCCCGTCACATCGCACACAAGGATCGAGCCGGGGAGGAAGCGGCCATATTCATAGACCGCCATCAGCTCATGGCGGCGCAGCCGCTTACCCCTTGGCACGCCCGAAAGCGCAGTGAAGATAATCTCGAAAAAGTTGATCTCAGGATGGGCCGCTAGAAACTGCCGGGCTTCCTCAGGATCAGCGACCGGATCGGAGGTTGGCACGACGATTCCCTTCACGCAGGCTGCTGGCCGAAACCGGCGCGCCCTCGGCGTACTGTGGCCGGCGGCGTTAATCACGAACAGCCTGTCGTCGCCCGCGCCCGACGCCCCACAGGCGCTTCTGTGATCACATTCTTCCGCCCGTGTGAGGGTGTCAATATAGGGGAACGCACCATCGCTAGAGGCTCCGTCTAGAACCCTCAGTCGCCGAACCAAGGATCATAACGTCGCGCGTTTCATCATAGCGCCGGCGGTGAATGTTCAGTCTGTGATCACGCAGGCTGTTCACTACGCCCAATGGCGAGGACGCCAGACTTGGCGTACTTTCCGAGGGTATGCGACTGCGCCCGAGGGTGTGGCGCTTTGGTCGTGGGCGCAAACCGCCGTCTCAAATTTCGTTACTGGGATAGCTTTGGGCTCCCGTTCTACGTCCGGCCCCAACCGTACGCTCAAGCCGCCAAAAGATTGAGGCGGGTGTGGCGAGACGACCGTTCCCATGCCTCACCGGACGACGGGCAGATCACGCCTAGAGGGCATAGCGACGTCGGGCGAGAAACCTCCTCGCCCGCTGATGCAAGTCCTTGAAAACGCCCCCTTCTCATCGGTTTACACGGCGCCTCTATGAGAGAGCCAAGGCGTTTGGCGGCCGCGCCGGTTAGGCCGTGCTCAGCCCACACTGAGCTTACGGCAGGGGCTTAATCCTTCTCAACTGGACAGGGGGGACGCGCTCCGCTGCCATGATTTGATCGTTTCGATCAAAGGCCGCAGCGGAAAGATGAACTGCTCCCAGATCGAAAGCCGCCGACGTTGATCCTGTCCCACAATCTCAGCCTCGCCGTCACGATAGGTCCGGAAGACGCGATCCCACAGAATGAAGCAGTTGGCGTAGTTGCACCGGGTCTCCTCGAAGCCCACCGTGTGATGAAGGCTGTGGTGCTCGATGGTGGTGAAGAAGAAGGAGTACCAACGCGGCGGGTCGAAGCGGACGTTGGCGTGGGCGAATGCTGCGACCGCGATCACAAGGTTGGTTCCGCAAAATACAGCCGGGAGAGAAAAGTCGAGAAGAGATACAATGCTTAATCCCACGAGAAACAGCTCAACCGGATTGCCGACGGCCCCCTTCATGGCGTTGAGCTGCGTGATATGATGGTGCGGCCCATGCGTCAGCCAAAGCGGCGTGTCGTGCATCAACCGATGCATCCAATACTGGCCAAACTCGATGGTGCAAAACACGATGAGCGCCTGCACCGCTAGCGGCAGCTGGGCCAGCCAGGGCGTGGACACATGCAAGGCGTGCTTGAGGTTTTCGAGCGGCTTGTCCGCGAGATGCTCACCCGCATAGGCGATCACGGTGGAACTCAGAATCACATAAAACAGGTCGGTGGCTAACTCGCGGCCGGTCAGCCGCCAGCTCTCATGGCGCTCGTTGATCCACTCGAGGGCCTGGATCATCGCCGTCGTGATCGAAGAGGCAATTACGAGGGAGAGAGGGTTCTTGGTCCACGCCAAAGGCGCGAATGACCATCCCAACAAAACGACGGCCACGGTCACCGGCTGGTAGTAGCTGAAGATCGTCTTCTTTACGGAGGCGCTCGTCAAAATTAACTCTATTGGTTGAGGGTGTCTCGCAAGGCTACGGTTAAAAAAACCGTGGCGCTCCGCAGGCTATCTCCAGACGTCGGGTTGCGGAAGATCAAGTTTCGCATACGGCGTCCACGTGGCAGGAATGACTGGATTGTGGGCACGAGGGGTGCGGCGAGCGAGCAAAAAATGCCCTACTTCACGTCGCGGCGCGACGTAGGGGCGATTATGTCGGCGCGCATGCTGCGGCGGGCTATGGGCACGGGACCCCGGTGCGAACTGAGCAATGTCGCCGTCATCGGGAAGGTTGAGCCCGCCGTGCCTGTGGCGTAGCGGAGATAGCGATCGCGAGAGTTGAAGTCGTGGGGAAGTGGTTCATCATCGTCTCAAACTTCGAACCTGGGCCCCTCCTGTTCCAGTGGAGGCGTGACGTACAATGAGTGGCGAACGACCGTGGTATGCGCGCGGCTCCGGGGACGCTCCCGACGCCGCCCCCGCAGTTTCACCGGCGAATTCAAAACGATCGTCCGGCCGCTGGGCGCTCGACCGTGACTGGCGAAACACGTCTTGGTGGATCAAGGGCCCTTTCCTGGTCGCCCTCGCCGCCTTCATCATCGGGGCGAAGCTCGGCGCCCACTTCGCCTTCGAATGGGTGAAAGCGCGCTGGCATCTGTGAACCACACCTTGTGGGGCTCGTAGCCGATCCGCTCCTATACTCCGGTGGCGGCTCGACATGTCTCAACACTAGACTCAGCTATCTTCTTGAGCGTCCAGACGACGACGCCGTCGCGGTTGATTTTTGTAAGCCGGAAGTCGGCGCTGATAGTCTCACAATTCATGATTGCGCTTTGCGTAAGCCAAAGTGGCCACGATCGGAAGAATCGGCGGCCACGCGATCGTACTGGACGTCGCCGGTCTCGTCCCTTTGGCCGGCCATTCCTCTGCGAGAGAGGAGGAAGCCTACACGCGGGCGGCGGATCAAAAGCGCCTCGCGCGGGAGGCGATCGGGAAGATTACATGAACTAAAGCGTCTGACCTTGGTGTCTAACTGAAATGTTTATAAATTAAAACAGATACTTAATGTGGGAATGGTAGGCCCGGAGGGACTTGAACCCCCAACCAGACCGTTATGAGCGGTCGGCTCTAACCAATTGAGCTACGGGCCCGCGCTACTCGGGGCCGTTCGGGTAGCGCGGTTTTGCGTTCAGATCAAATCCCTGAAGCCAGGGACCTGCTCTCGATAGTAGGGCTGTCCCGGCGGACCTACACTCCCGCCTAGATCATGCGTCACCGCTGCACCCCGCCCAAAAAGGGAGAAGACCATGCGCCGCGCCGCCCTACTGATCAGCCTTACCGTCCTTTGGGCCTCACCGGTCGCTGTGGCGGCGCAAGCGCCTGGCGATCGCGATAAGGCGACGACACTGACGCTATCGGCAGATGGCGTCGTTAAGGCTCGTCCAGATCTCGCTGTCATTCGCCTTGTCATCGCAGGCGAGGCCGCTACCGCAGGCGAGGCGCTGCGCCGCAGCCGCACCGCCCTAGCCGCGGCCCAAAAAGGCCTCGCAGCTGTGGGCGTGCCGCAAAGCGCCGTCAGGATCGAGGGCCTCTCCATCGACCCACAATATGTCTTCCATCAGGGGGAGAAGAGAACTCTGGCGGGGTATGAGGCGTCCACACGGCTCTCGGTAGACGTTAGCGATCTCGCTCGTCTTGGCGAGGTGCTGGATGCCGCTGTCGCCGGCGGCGGCGCGACCGTCTCAGGCGTGGACTTCAGCCTCTCTAACCCGCGCGCCGCGCAAGCGGACGCACAACGCGAAGCACTAACGGCGCTCTTGGCCAAGGCTAATCTCTACGCCCTCACCCTTGGATTGAAAGTAAGTCACATCGCCAGCGTTTCGGACGCGGCCGATGCGTCACCGCACCCGCCAATGGTCACCGCCCGTTTTTCTCCCCCCCCACCCGCGCCCCTTCCTGACGCTGGGGCCCTTAGCGTGACGGCGGTGGTGACGGGTGTTTTTGCACTCGCCAAATAACCGTCGCCCCTGGGGCGACGGTTAGGACAAGGGCTGCTAAAGCGTCCTCGTCACCTTTGGAGTCCGGTTTTGCCGTTTCCGAATTTCGATCCGGTCCTCATCCACATCGGACCTCTGGCGATCCGGTGGTACGCGTTGGCGTATATCGCCGGCATCCTTCTTGGGTGGCGCTACGGCGTCCACCTCTGCCGCGACGCGCGCCTCTGGCGAGGAAGCCGTCCGACCGCCACCGACCAAGAGGTCGACGATCTGGTGCTTTGGATCACTCTGGCGATTTTGATCGGGGGGCGTCTTGGCAGCGTCCTGTTTTACAACACCAGCCTCATCTGGACTGATCCTCTTGAAATATTGCAACCCTGGCACGGAGGCATGGCGTTCCATGGCGCTCTCATCGCCGTGGTCATCGCCCTCCTGACGTTCTCACGGCGCCATAAATTGGACCTAGTGCGCCTAGGCGATCTGACGGCGCCGTGCGTACCCTTCGGTCTGTTCTTCGGTCGCCTCGCCAACTTCATCAATGGAGAACTCTGGGGACGCCCCACGACCCTACCCTGGGGAATTATTTTTCCACGGGCGGGACCAGAGCCGCGCCATCCCAGTGAGCTTTATGAGGCCGGTCTCGAGGGCCTCGCTCTGTTCATCATTCTTCGTATCGCCACCCATGGCGCAAAGCTCCTGCCGCGGCGGGGCGCCCTTTCGGGTCTCTTCCTGACGTTCTACGCTTTGTTTCGCATCAGCCTAGAAAACGTCCGCGAGCCCGACAGGGGGATGCCGAACTTCCCTTTCGGTCTGACCATGGGGATGATCCTGTCGGTCCCCATGCTCCTGGCTGGAGTTTGGTTGCTCTATCTCTCCAGGCGGCCCGGCGCCTTAGCCTTGCCCGCCGCCGCTGACGTCCGCGAGCCACAGACCGTCCCCCTGACGCCGGAACCTGCTGGTGGTCGTGACCCTGCACGATAAGCTCCTGCGCCGGATCGCGGGTACGGGCCCCCTTACCGTCGCCGAGTTCATGACGGTGTGCCTCCACGACCCGGAGGCGGGCTACTACGCCACAAGGCCCCGCCTCGGCCCAGGCGGGGACTTCATCACAGCGCCCCTTATCAGCCAGATGTTCGGCGAGTTGATCGGCCTATGGGCCGTCGAGACCTGGGCCCGCCTTGGTCGGCCCGGACGCTTTATCCTGGTGGAGCTAGGCCCCGGCGACGGCGCCCTTATGAAGGACCTCTTGAGGGCCGCGCGGATAAGGCCGGAGTTTGGAGCCGCCGTGGAGGTCTGGCTGGTCGAAACGAGCCCGCCCCTCCGCGTGGCGCAAGCGGAGAGGCTTGGCGGTCACGGCCCGCATTGGGCGTCGGACCTTCAGGGTCTTCCGGCGAACAGCCCGATGATTCTTATCGCCAACGAGTTTCTGGACTGTCTTCCAGCGCGGCAATTTGTACAAACGCCAAAGGGGTGGCGTGAGCGGGTGGTGGGAGCGGAAGAAGGGCGGCTAGTGTTCGGCCTCGCCGCCGTCGCCGACGCTCTTATCCCGCAACGAAGGCGCGACAGCCCGATCGGGACCGTGGTGGAAGTGTCCACCCGACAACAGAACTTAGCGCGTCAGGTGGCGGAGCGTGTGACCGCCTTTGGCGGCTGCGCTCTGTTTATCGACTACGGGTCGTCAAAAGCCGCCGGCGGCGACACCCTGCAAGCCCTGCAGGACCACCAGAAAGTTGACGTCATTGCAACGGCCGGACGCGCAGACCTCACAGTGCACGTGGACTTTGCCGAATTTGTCGACGCTGCACGTGCTGCTGGAGGGTCTGTGACGGCCGTGCGGCCCCAGGGCGATTTTCTCCTCGACCTCGGCCTCGAAGCCCGCGCAGGGAGCCTTATCCGCGCGAGGCCTGACCTCGAGGGAGCGGTAACGCGGCAGGCCATGCGTCTCGCCTCCCCTGATGAAATGGGAGAACTCTTCAAAGCGGTTGCGATCCATCAGACCGGACTAGACGTCCCTGGCTTTGCGCAAGATGCCGACCAGGGCGAAGGATTGCGTTCATTGACCCAAGGGGACGCTTGATGACGGAGCCTATGGCCATAGCACCACTCCGCGCCCCCGCCTTGGACGCAGCGTCGGGGGTGCGGCATGGCTTCTTCACGCGCGCCGGCGGCGTCTCCACCGGCCTTTATGCAAGTTTGAACATCGGCCTAGGCTCCAAGGACGACCCCGAGGCGGTCAGGGAGAACCGTCGGCGCGCGGCGAAGGTCCTAGGCGTCACGGCGTCTGCGTTGCTCACCTGTCATCAGACTCACTCCGCCGTCGCTGTTGTGGCCTCCAGCCCGTTCGACGGCGCCCCGCCCCGGGCCGACGCCGTCGTCACCCGAACCCCCGGCCTTGCGTGCGCGGCCCTGAGCGCCGACTGCGCGCCGGTGCTGTTTTTCGACCCTGAGGCGCGGGTGGCCGCCGCTGCGCACGCCGGCTGGCGCGGCGCCCTGAGTGGCGTTCTGGAAGCTGCAGTCCATGCGATGGCGGCGGAAGGGGCGTCTCCACGCAGAATCATCGCCGCCGTCGGACCCTGCATTGGGCCCCAGTCCTACGAGGTCGGTCTCGAATTTCTCACTCAGTTCACAGAGCAGGATCCGGGCTCCGCACGGTACTTCGCAAACGCTGAGAAGCCAGACAAACGTCTTTTCGACCTACCGGGGTACGTCATACGCCGCCTTGAGCGCGCGGGCGTCGGCGAAGCCTCCTGGCTCGGAAGAGACACCTACATGGAAGCCGACCTCTTCTTCTCCAATCGCCGCGCCGTGCGCGCCGGGGAGGCGGATTACGGCCGCCTGGTCTCCGCCATCGTGCTGGCGTGACCTGGAAGCGTCGGCGGCCGCATGAAGACTACGGCCACGAGGGCGACGCCAGCGAGACCGGCGAAGAGAAAGAAGGCGCCTTCGAACCCGCCGAACTGGTCCCGGAGCGCCCCAGCGAGCCAGGGACCACCAGCCGCTACGGTGGAAATCAGGCACATGATGGAGAAGAGCTCAAGGTTCCAGCGGCGGCCGAAGTAGTTCAACAAAAGGAGAATGGTTGCGAGATAGCTGACGCCGTAACCCACGCCGACGCCGATGACGTAGGTCAACATGAGGGGGTAACCCCGGGCGGCGGCAAGGGCCAAGATGCCCAGGGCTGTCAGGGCGAGCGCACCGATTACGAGGGTCCTAGGCTTGATCCGCTCACCGAGAACGCCCCCTGCGGCTCGGGCGGCCGCGTTAACCAGGGCCTGTAGACCCAGCATGCCGCCGGCGACGGCGGGGGCTACGCCGCGATGCACAAGATGAGCGATGGACAGCCCGTTAACTGAGGTTTCGCACACCAGGTAGGTGGTATAGGCCAGCGTTATGATCCAAAACTGCGGCGTGGCGAGGGCCTGGGCGACGCTGAAGGCGGCCGTATCCGCGTCGACAATGGCCGAAGCTTTCGATTTTCCTGGGTTCGCCTCACCGCCCCGAACAAGGAAGGCGGCGAGGGCGCCGGACACAAGCACAAGAATGGCGCACAAGATCCAGAAATCCCGCCAGTCGGTCTCAGCGGCTTTTGTCGCCACGTAGAGAAGAGGCCCCCCCGCGCCGCCTAAGGCGCCGGCGGTGAAGTAGACGCCGAACGCCGCGCTCGCATGATTGAATGAGCGCGATAGAACGTAGGTCGCTGGGATGGTCGCGCAGAGGGCGAACCCTATCCCAAGAAGCCCAGCGCCGCCCCAATAGAGCGGCAGCGTCCGGGTCAGGGTGAGGCAGGCGAAGCCCACCGCCATGACCCCAGCGCCCAAAAGGATCGTGATGCGGACGCCGACGGCGCGAATCAAAACTGCAGGCGCGTAACTCGCGAGGCCGCAGGCCGCGCCGAGGATCGTGTAGCCAAGCCCCGCCGCGGCCCAGCTCCAATGAAGGCTCGAAACCATGTCGGGAAGGACCGCGCCTAGGGCGGTGAAGGTGCCGGCGGTGATGACGAAGAAGAGAAGGCTGAGGGCGATGAGCCCGGAAATGGCGCGACCGGAGATCGTGAGTGCAGCGGGAGGGGTCACCGTCCGCCATACCTTGACGCGTTAGCCTTAAGCCGCAGGTTTAACGTACTGATATCGCGCATGAATGGACTGAGCAAACCGATCGCCTTCAAAATCAAGTCACTTGACTTCATTGGGAGCCGTCGCTATCTCCCTCACTCGTTAGCACTCGAGGCATGCGGCTGCTAACAGCCGCCCTCGGGCGCACCCAAAATCGTAACTCACCAACCTAGGGAGAGCACCATGGCGTTTCGTCCACTCGGCGACCGCGTCCTCGTAAAACGCGTTGAAGAAGAAGCCAAGACCAAAGGCGGGATCATTATTCCCGACACGGCTAAGGAAAAGCCCCAAGAAGGCAAGGTTCTCGCTGTCGGGCCCGGCGCCCGTGACGAGAGCGGCAAGCGCGTCGAACTCGACGTCAAAACCGGCGACCGCATCCTTTTCGGCAAGTGGTCGGGCACCGAGGTCAAGCTTGAAGGCGAAGACCTGATCATCATGAAGGAAAGCGACATCCTCGGCGTCCTCTGACGCCGTCGGGTCATTTCCTATTCACAACCCTCTGATCGAAAGACCGGAATTATGGCTGCCAAAGACGTATATTTCTCCGCCGACGCCCGCGATCGCATGCTGCAGGGCGTCAACATCCTCGCCAACGCGGTCAAGGTGACCTTGGGTCCTAAGGGCCGCAACGTGGTCATTGAAAAGTCCTTCGGCGCTCCGCGCTCCACCAAGGACGGCGTGTCCGTGGCCAAAGAGATCGAGCTGTCCGACCGGTTCCAGAACCTGGGCGCCCAGCTGATTCGCGAAGTCGCGTCCAAGACCAACGACAAGGCTGGCGACGGCACGACCACCGCCACGGTCCTGGCCCAGTCCATCGTCACCGAAGGCTTGAAGTCGGTGGCTTCGGGCCGCAACCCGATGGATTTGAAGCGCGGCATCGACAAGGCGGTCATCGCCGTCGTCGAGCACATCAAGTCCACCTCGAAGAAGGTTTCCGCCAACAGCGAAATCGCGCAAGTGGGCACCATCTCCGCCAACGGCGACAAGGAAGTGGGTGAGATGATCGCTCGCGCCATGGAAAAGGTCGGCAACGAGGGCGTCATCACCGTGGAAGAAGCCAAGACGGCTGAAACGGAACTCGATGTCGTCGAGGGAATGCAGTTCGACCGCGGCTACCTCAGCCCCTACTTCATCACCAACGCCGACAAAATGGAAGTTGTTCTCGACGAGCCGCAGATCCTGCTGTTCGAGAAGAAGCTCTCCTCCCTTCAGCCGCTTCTGCCAGTGCTTGAGGCGGTGGTTCAGTCGGCCCGCCCCCTTCTCATCATCGCTGAGGACATTGAAGGCGAAGCGCTCGCCACCCTCGTGGTCAATAAGCTTCGTGGCGGTCTGCGCGTCGCAGCGGTGAAGGCTCCGGGCTTCGGCGACCGTCGCAAGGCCATGCTTGAAGACCTCGCCGTCCTGACCGGCGGAACGGTCATCTCCGAAGACCTCGGCATCAAGCTCGAGAACGTCACCCTCGCCGACCTCGGCCGGGCCAAAAAGGTGACCATCACCAAAGACGACACCACTGTCGTTGAAGGCGCCGGCGCCAAGGAAGGCATCGAGGCGCGCATCTCCCAGATCAAAAAGCAGATCGAGGACACCACCTCGGACTACGACAAGGAGAAGCTCCAGGAGCGTCTCGCGAAGCTCGCCGGCGGCGTGGCCGTGGTGCGGGTCGGCGGATCCACCGAAGTCGAGGTCAAGGAAAAGAAGGACCGGGTTGACGATGCGCTCAACGCCACCCGGGCCGCAGTTGAGGAAGGCGTCGTCGCCGGCGGCGGTGTCGCTCTGCTGAAGGCGACAAAGGTCCTCGAAGGCCTCAAGGGCGAAAACGACGACCAGAACGCCGGCATCGCCATCGTCCGGCGCGCCCTTCAAGCCCCGATCCGCCAGATTGCGGAAAACGCGGGTGTGGAAGGCTCCATCGTTGTGGGCAAGGTGCTTGAGAACCCCTCGGCCACCTTCGGCTTCAACGCGCAGACCGAAGAGTACGGCGACCTTGTGTCGTCTGGCGTCATCGACCCGGCGAAGGTCGTGCGTACGGCGCTTCAGGATGCGGCCTCCGTCGCTGGCCTTCTCATCACCACCGAAGCCGCCATTGTAGAGGCGCCTAAGAAGGCGTCCGCGGCGGGCGCCGGCGGCATGCCGGGCGGCGGCATGGGCGGCATGGGCGACATGGACTTCTAACCGAGACGGGGCGCGGCTAGACCGCATCCTTTCTGAGGTCTGCGTCCCCGCACGGGACCAAATCCAACCCCCGGCCTCGCGGCCGGGGGTTTTCTTTTGCGCCTGGCGGGAGGCGTCGTTTCCAGTCCCCCCTGGGGTTTTCATGTCCGCAGTGAAACACTGCCGGCGATTGACCCAACTATGCAGGGCGTCGTTAAGGGCGTGGCGTTGCGCCCAGCGCATATCTAGTCCGGGGGAAACATGGCCCAATCACCCTATGCATCCGTCGCCGCCGCCGCGTTCATCGCCGCGCTTTCGCTGGATTTTTCCGCGACACCCGTCGCCGCCCAGGACACCGCATCTGCCCATGCTCCATCGACCGCGCACGGAGCGAAATCGGTCTCGTCGGACGCGGAAGCGAAACCTGAAAAGGCGGCGGAAGCCGACTCGGCCTCGGCGTCAGCCCACGAGATCCATAAAGTCACGCACCATTCAGCGGTGATTGCTGGACGCCCCCTCGCCTATACGGCCACAGCCGGTACCCTCACCATCCGCGACGACGAGGGTAAACCCACGGCGAGCATGTTTTACGTGGCCTACACCACAGGAGCGCCCGGTCGGCCGGTGACTTTCTTTTACAACGGCGGTCCAGGCTCCTCCAGCCTCTGGCTCCACATGGGCTCGTTAGGACCCGTCCGCGTACGTACCGACAGCCCGCAGTCGACCCACAACGCGCCCTTCGACTATTCCGACAACAATGAGAGCCTACTGGATAAATCGGACCTGGTGTTCATCGACGCCATAGGCACAGGCTACTCACGTCCTCTGGGCGACGTGAAGCTTGAAAAGTTCTGGGGCACCGACGCGGACATCGACGCCTTTGCGCGTGGGATCGAACGGTATTTGACGGTCAACGCGCGTTGGAACTCCCCAAAATTCATTTTCGGCGAAAGCTATGGAACGACCCGCTCAGCAGGTCTTTCTTACCGCCTGCAACAAGACGGAGTTCAGCTGAACGGGGTCGTTCTCCTATCCTCTATTCTAAACTACGGCCGACGCGCCCCCGGTTTCGATCAAGAGTTCATCAACTACATTCCAAGCTATGCGGCGACCGCCGTCTATCATAACCGCCTCGCCGAAAAGCCGACGGATTTGTCCGCCTTCCTCCAGACCGTGAGGGAATGGGCCCGCGGCCCCTACGCTCACGCCCTTGCTCAGGGCCAAGATCTGCCGGAGGCCGAGCGTCAAGCCGTCGCCAAGCAGATGGCCGCCTACACCGGCCTGTCAGTGCAATATCTCCTCGAAAGCGACTTACGCGTTCCCCTTGACCACTTTCGCAAGGAGCTGCTTCGCGACCAGCGACGGACCCTTGGCCGCTATGACAGCCGATTCGAGGGTATCGACGCCGACGCCGCGGGCGAGGGCACGGAGTACGACGCGTCCGACACGGGCATCACGGGCGCGTTCGTCTCCGCCTTCCATGACTACCTCACGCGCGACCTTGGGTTTGAGACGGATATGACCTACCGATCAACCTTCTATTCCGCGGGCTTGAAGTGGGACTTCGATCACCGTCCGCCCAATGCGCGTGGTTACGGCGGAACGAATCAGGCCGACGTCGCCCTCGACCTTTCAGCAGCAATGCGCGAAAATCCTCATTTGAAAGTCTACTCGCTCAACGGACTCTACGATATGGCGACGCCGTTCTTCGGCACAGAGTACGACCTTGGCCACATGCAACTTGACCCGACCCTCCGCGCCAATCTCCGCTTCGCCTACTATCCATCGGGCCACATGGTCTATCTAAACCCAGAGGCGCTGAAGTCGATGAAGCGCGATCTTTCGCACTTCTACGACGAGGCTGCGCAATAAGCGCAGAGCCCTTCGTCGACGAGGGCTGCGCAAGGATTATCGGGTGGTGCTCTAAAGCCCGGCGCCGACGAAATTGGCGGCGCTGGAACTGCTTTCGCCTAGACTAGGCGCCCCGACCCGCTGGGCCTTTCGCTTCGGCCGGGCTTGGGTCCACAGACGCGGCCGGTGACGACGGTCGTTGCCCAAAGGGAGAGGCGTGAACGCTCCTTCTCCCGCCGTTGGGGGCGTTCTCGACCGCGGGACCCAAGCCCGGCTCATGAGGGCGCACCCCCTCGAGCCGCGCCTTTCCGGCGGCCATCGCGCGCGTCGCGACCGGGCGCCGATGAAGGCGCTTGCGAGCATGCCCCGCTCCCCTCTAAACCCCGCGCGGTCAGGGGCTTCGCGCCGCCTTAGAAAGGGAGATCCATGATCGTACTAGTCACAGGCGCCACCGCCGGGTTTGGGCAAGCGACGGCGAGACGGTTCGCCGAGGCTGGACATAAGGTTGTGGCGGCCGGCCGGCGGGCCGATCGCCTCGTGGCCTTGGCCGGCTCGGCCCCGGCAGGGTCCATCCATCCCCTGGTCCTTGATGTGCGCGATCGCGCCGCGGTCGACGCAGCGCTTGCATCCCTTCCTGGAGACTTTTCCGCGGTCGACGTGTTGGTCAATAACGCCGGTCTCGCTCTCGGCCTTGAACCAGCTGAACGTGCATCACTGGATGACTGGGAGACCATGGTCGACACCAATGTGAAGGGGCTTCTTTATATGACCCACGCCCTTTTGCCCGGCATGGCGTCGCGCGGCCGGGGCCATGTCGTCAATCTGGGATCCGTGGCGGCCAACTACCCCTACCCGGGCGGAAATGTGTACGGGGCGACAAAGGCCTTCGTCCGGCAATTTTCGTTGAACCTTCGGGCCGATCTCCTCGGCAAGGGCGTTCGGGTCACCGACATCGAGCCGGGACTGTGTGGCGGCACAGAGTTCTCTACGGTCCGCTTCGGCGGCGATCAGGCCAAGGCGGACAAGGTCTATGAAGGCGCCAAACCCCTCACGGCCGAGGACATTGCCGAGGCGATCTTCTGGGTCGCCACCCTGCCGGGGCACATCAACGTGAACACCATGGAGCTCATGCCTGTCTGTCAGGCGTTTGCGCCGTTTGCGATTCACCGAGGCTAAAACCGGTCCAGCCATATTGAAGAGAGGGCTTGTCTCAATGTCGCCTCGCCTCCCGCATTCGTGGTCTTGGCTTATCGGCGCGGCGCTCGCGCTGTCGTTATCGCAGGGCGCCTCCGCTGAGGCGCCCCCGTCGCTCCCTTTTTCGCTCAAGATGATTGGGCCTGGCGTTTACGCCGCCGTCGACGGACCCGAGCATAAATCCGGATCCAACGCGGGATTCATTGTCGGCGACGACGCGGTTCTGGTCGTCGACAGCTTCTTTGACCCCCAGGCCGCGGCGGCGTTGCTGGGCGAGATTCGAAAAATCACGCCCAAACCAGTGCGCTATGTCGTGAACACCCATTATCACATGGACCATGTGGCGGGAGATCAAGTCTTCAAGGACGCAGGCGCGATCATCATCGCGCACAAGAATGTGCGCGGATGGATAAGAACCGAAAATCCGCACCTCTTCGGCGACCGGATTACCGACGCCCTTAAGGCGGCCATCGCTCACCTGCCCTTTCCTGACGTCACCACAGACACGGGTCTGACCGTGTGGCTCGGGGCGCGCCGGGTAGATATCTCCGCAGTGGAGGGCCACACCGGCGGCGACCTCGTCGTGTCGGCGCCGGACGCCCACGTCCTCTTTTGCGGCGATATGCTCTGGAACAAAATTTCTCCGAACCTCATCGACGGTACCGTGAAACGCTGGATTGAAACGGACAATCAGTTTCTAAAGCGGCCCGATGCGGCATCCACCGTATACGTGCCTGGGCATGGAGACATCGCCGACCAGGCCGCTGTCGCGGACTTCAAAGACTACCTTGGGACGCTGGTTCAACTCACCTCGGCTGCGCGCGCGAAAGGAATGACCGGGGAAGCCCTGGTCCAAGCCGTCATGGCGCCGATGACCGCCCGTTACGGGACGTGGCTAGGTTTCAGACGCTCCGCGCCTCTGGAGATCGGATTTGTGGCTCAAGAACTCGACGGCGTGAAACGGGTGCCGAGGCCCGTCGGCGACTGAGGGAGTATTCTCATCGTGCAGGGATCGCGCGCCTCGCCGTGATCAGGACGTCAAGATCGTCTGTCGTAGGGTTGATGAAGTCGAGGCGGACGCGTCCGTCGTCCAGGGCGCTCACGGTGGCGGGTGCAGCGGAATTGGTTAGGATGTAGCCGACGGGAAGGACGACCGCGTTGGCAGGACGCCCGAATGACCGCTCGAACACGAGTTCGTCTCCCACAAGGCGGTAGCGCTCCTTATCGATGTAGGTTTCAGACATGCGAAGGCGGATGGACTGGTTCTGCAGCACCTCCGGAAAGGTGAAGACCACAACCTCAGCGTCGGCGAGGTTCGCCGGCAGGCCTGGATCGGAAATACCCGCCGATGAAATCGCCGCCCCTTTCAAGATCTGCGCTGGCACCGTGACCCCCGTGTCCAGGTTCACAGCCGAGGGATTGGAGACCGTGCTGCCAGAGCGCACAACGTTGACGTAACGGGTCTCGCCGGGGCGATCCTCCGTATAGTCGTGATAGAGGTCGAAGGCGTGGGTCTGAGGGTCCCGTAGGTAGTAGACGATATCGCGAGTCTGACGTGCCCGCTCGACGATCTTAGCCTTCACGCTGGACGGGGAGACGGAGAACGCCTTCGGCGTAGCACGGATCAGAACCGGCGCCTCGCCAGGCGTCGGATTGATAAAGCTTACCTTGAGGCGGCCGTCGTCCTCCTCCTCGATCTGAGAGGGGAAGCTGCAAGAGACGACGGCGTAGCCCTTGGGAAGGACCACCGCGTTACGTTTCACGCCAAGTCCGCGGCTGAAGATGATATCCTCGCCGGACTGGAAATAGCTCGCCACATCCTCATAGGTCTTGATGATCCTGACGCGGGCCTGGCCTCCGCCTGGAGGAACTGGGCGCGCAAGGTCGACCTGGATGTAGTCGAGTTGAGGATTCGCCTCGGTCAAGCCAGCGATCTTAGCGTCGGCGCCAGAGACCACCTTAAACCTGAGGGGTTTGCCTGTGGCCGCATCAAAAACAGCCTCACCGCTCGCCACACTGCCGTGCCTGATGGGGTTAAAATAAGTCGAAGCTCCTGTTCGGACCGCAGAGACGTCATAGAAGATTCGAAAGCGACCTGAGCCGGGCTCGTCGAGCTCGTAACGGGTGTACGCATCCGCTTCCTGCGGCGCCGGGGCCTCGTGAAGGCCGGGAGCCGCACCAGCCTCAAGCGACCCGGCGTTCGCCGCCGCCAGCCAGGGTGCGTTTACCCCTATCACAAGTCCCGCCCCGAGAGCGGTGAGGGTGAAAACCCGCCTCATTGGACCTCCAGCTCATGAACAATACCGGGGCGCCGACCCCAGCAGGTCGACCTTAAGGAAGCCGGTAGACCCTGCGGGCGACGCCGCTGAAAACCGCCGCCTTCTCATGGGCGGAGAAGCCGTCTGCTAGGCGTTTGAAAACGTTCCAGAGCACCCCGTAGCGGCAGGTGTAGAGGTCAACTGGGAAATTGCTTTCAAACATGCACCGGTCCATGCCGAAGGCGTCTAGACAGACATCAACGTAGGGCGACCACTGTCGCGCGAGATAGGCTGAAAGGGGCTCCTCCGAGTCCGGCGGCAGGGGCGCAAATCCACCAAAGGGCATAGCGAGGCCCCCGACCTTGACGACGACGTTGGGATGGGCCGCGAGGGCGGCTATGGATTTGCGCCACGCATTGAACCGGTCTTCGCGGCGGGCGGCGTAGGCGCCGATCCCCAAAGGCGTTCCAACGTGGTCCAGAACGATCGTCGTGTCGGGAAACCGACCTGCGAGATCAACGAGGTCGGGTAATTGCGGCTCAAGCAGCCAGGCGTCGAAAGATAGGCCGAGGGGCTGCAATTCGGCGAAACCAGCCCTGAAGGCGTCGCTAACGTAGAGCCCCTGCCCCATTCGCGCCAAAGGGCCCAGCACCTGGGGGTCGGCGTCCCAGGAGGCGCTTTGACGCACGCCGCGAAACCGCCCCCCTCCCGCCTCAACATGCGCCTCCAAAACCTCGCGCACCGCAACGCCTAACCGAAGGTCGGCATGGCCGACGATGCCCGCGCAGGCCCTGATCGGACCAAAACTTCCGCCGGCGCATTCCTCCGCCGTCTCGACCACAAACTCGGTTTCCCCGACGGGACGCATAACCTCGGGCCCCTCGCCGCGGTATTGGGATCCGCATTCAACGTAGACGGTCTGGCGCACCTTGTGCCCGGATTTAAGATCTGTGATCAGCTCATCCAAAAGATAACGGGGCGAGATACGCAGGATTTGCTCGAACGGATGCGTCGGCGCGGGAAGACCGGCGATCAAGGCCCTGCGGTCCCAAAGGTGATGATGCGGATCGACGATCTCGAGGTCCGGCTCGAGGGCCTCCTCCACAACGCTCCTGTCAATTCTCGCGGCCATGACGTAGCCCATCACACTTCCTGGCGACGCGCCAGACGCCAGCGTCATCCGGCTGCCCTAGGGGCTAATAGCGCCGGTCCCACAAAGACGTTAGCCAAAAGGATTATTTTTTACAAAATTGTCAAAAATTGACTATAAATCCTTGCCTCGTAGCGTAAAAAAATAAGACGGGCCGTTGACTTAGGGTCAATTTTGCCGTTTTCTCATCCTGCGAGGTCAAGAGATGCGGAAGACATCTAAGCCTCCGGCGTTTCGGGGAGGAAACGCCCACCTAGATTGAGAAAAAAAGAGCCCGCCGCGATAATCCCCCGCGGCGGGCTCACTCGTCTTGGGCGCTTCACGATAATTTTACCATGTCCGTCAAAAAGGAGCGACGACCCGTCCCGCTCCCGACCGGCTCACCAGATCCTCGTGCGCTCGTCAGGCGCCCGGTAGAGGCCATCTCCCGGCTTAACATCGAAAGCCCGGTACCAGGCGTCCACATTGGGTAAAACCCCATCAACGCGCGCCTTAGAGGGCGAATGCGGGTCGGACACCAAGGCCTCGCGAAGGGCGTCCTCTCGTTCTTTTTCGCGCCAGATCTGCGCGAAGCCAAGAAAGAACCGCTGATCCCCCGTGAGACCGTCGATAACGGGGGCTTGCCGACCGTGGAGGGACGCGTGATACGCGTCGAGGGCCGTCAAAAGACCGCCTAGGTCGGCGATATTCTCTCCCATGGTCAGCTGACCATTGATATGGGCGCCCGCGACCACGGGGATCTTCTCATAAGATGCGCCCAGGGCTTTCGCGCGACTATCGAAATCCTTGGCGTCCTCCGGCGTCCACCAGTCTCTTAAGCGTCCCTGGTCGTCGTACTTGCGACCCTCGTCGTCGAAACCGTGGGTCATCTCGTGACCGATGACGGCGCCGATGGCGCCGTAGTTCACGGCAGGATCGGCGGCGGGGTTAAAGAAGGGCGGCTGAAGAATCGCCGCCGGAAAAACGACCTCATTGAACTGGGGATTGTTGTACGCGTTCACCGTTTGCGGCGTCATCAACCACTCGTCCTTGTCGACCGGTTTGTGCAAGCGGCTGCGTTGATAGTCCCATTCAAAAACCGCCGAGCGGCGGACATTTCCCAGAAGATCGTCCGCGGCAATCTTGAGGGCGCTGTAGTCCCTCCATTTTTTTGGATAGCCGATTTGGACATCGAAGCGGTCCAGCTTCTTGAGCGCTTCCGCTTTGGTCGCCGCGCTCATCCAGGACAGGTTCTGGATCCGCCGCCCCAGAGCCGATTTGAGATTGGCAACAAGGGTCTCCATCTCGGCTTTTGACGCCGGCGGGAAGTAACGTTCCACATAAACCTGACCAACAGCGTCTCCGAGCATCCCGTTCACCGAGGCGACCGCGCGCTTCCATCGCGCGCGTTGCTCTTCAATTCCGGAGAGGGTTTTGCCGCGGAAGTCGAACCGGGCATCCTGAAACGCCTTAGACAGGTAGGGCGCGGCCGAATCGACGAGACGGAACGCCAGCCACGCCCGCAGGGTCTCCACGGGGGTCTGCTCATAGACGGCGGCGATTTTCGGAAACGCAGACTTGGCGTCGATTACGACCTCACCCTCGTTCTCCAGGTGGGCGCCCTCCATGAGCGCGGACCAATCAAAGCCCGGGGCTAATGTCTTCAGGGACGAAATGGTCATGGGGTTGTAGACGGCGTCGGGATCGCGCAACTGCGCGCGCGACCAGCTGGCCTCAGCGACCTTGGTTTCGTAGGCCACCACAGCCTTGGCTGAAGCTTCGGGCTCGGGCCAACCTATTAATCCCAGGAGCTTGGCGACGTAGGCTTCGTACGCCGCCTTTTTCGCGGCGAACTCGGTGGTGAGATAGTAGTCCCGATCCGGCAGGCCGAGCCCGGACTGCCCAATTTGGATCACATAGCGCGTGGGATCCTTGTCGTCGGGCGCTATGCCCACATCAAACGTCGAGGAAAATAGTCCCGGATCACCCATAAGACGCGCGACGTCCGCCCGACTTTGCGCGCCGCGCACCTGGTCGAGCAAAGGCTTCAGCGGCTCAACCCCGCGTCGCTCAACGGCGGCCTCGTCCATGAACGCCCTATAGGCTGCGCCAATTTTACCAAACGACGTCTCGGGAACGAGGCCAGGGGTCTTCGTTGCGGCATCCTCGAGGATTGTGTGGACGCGCGCTTCCGACAGATCGATGAGAACATTGAACGAGCCGTATTCGGCCTGGTCTGCCGGGATTTTCAAGCGGTCGAGAAAAGCGCCGTTAGCGAAGGCGAAGAAGTCATCGCCCGGTTTAATCGCAGGGTTCTCGCCTGAAACGTCCACTCCCCAAGCTCCATAGCTCGGCGAAGGGGCGACGCTCGCCGCCGCCGCGATCATGCCAGAAGCGATCGATAGAAAACCGCTCGCCACCGCGGCGATAAAAAACCTATTCCGTGGCACTCGGCGCTCCATGAATTGCAATCAGAAATAAAGGCGTGGCGCGCACCGGCCACGCTGACCGGAATGACGGCGCCGCCTGTCGCCGGCGAGATGTCGGCTGGGCGCTGGAGCCTATCAATGCCCCCCCGATGCAAGCAAGGGGCGCGCCCTAGGGAAATCAGCCGGCGACGGCGACCTCTGAGGACATCGCATCGATGGCGCGCTGTCGCACGCCCTTATAATCGACTTTGCCGTTAGGCGCCCGTCCGACGGTGTCGACAATAACCAGGGCGCGCGGCGCCTTGTAATCTGCGAGCTGACCCTTCACGTGGGCGGCAAGGTGGGAGAGCCCGGGATCCGCGGCGCCCGCCTCCAACTCGACGACGGCGCAGATCTTCTCTCCGAAGCGCGGGTCAGGCAGGCCTACCACCACGGCATCACGGACCGCCTCGTGGCGTTTCAGGGCTTCCTCAACCTCCTCGGGAAAGACTTTTTCCCCTCCCGTGTTGATACAGACGGAGCCCCGACCGAGCAGGGTCAAGGCGCCGTCGTCCTCAACCGTGGCCCAATCGCCCGGTATGCACCAGCGCCGCCCCTCCAGCATCGGAAAGGTGCGAGCGGTTTTTTCTGGATCCTTGTAATAGCCCTCCGGCAGCCGTCCGCCCACCGCAACCAACCCGCGTTCGCCCGAGCCCGGGCGGACCCGCCGGCCGTCCTCCGTGAACACCGCCGCGTTCGGCCCAAGGACGAACTTGGCGGTCTGCGCCTCAGCCCCGCCCGCGGACTGAGAGGCGCCCATCCCCAGCGCCTCAGATGACGAGAAGGCGTCTGAAAGGACGCACCCGGGCAGATGGCGGAGCATCGCCCTCTTGTTCTCCTGGCTCCACATGGAGCCCGAGGACCCGATAAACTTCAGACTCGACAAATTCCACCGCCCGGGATTGGCCTCAAGCGCGTCCAGCATAGGCGTGGAGAATGCAAGACCGACAATGCCGACCCGCGTGACGCGATTGCGCTCAACCTCGCTCCAAAGCTCCTCCGCTGAAAACTTCCGTGACGGAAGAAGCGTAACGGTTCCTCCGAGGGTTAGGGCCGTGAGGGAGCCGAATTGACCTGTGCCATGCATCAGCGGCGAGGCGGCAAGGCTCACTGGCCGCGGATGGTCCTCCGACGCCAGGCGTGAGCCGATTTCATCGAGCGTCTCTATGGGAGCCAAGCCTATAAGGACATTCCCGCCCTGGCCGAGGGCCCTGAAGAGCTCATCCTGACGCCACATGACGCCCTTGGGCATTCCGGTAGTGCCGCCGGTGTAGAGTAGAAGCAGATCCCCGCCCGAGCGGCCCCACGGCGCGCGCACGGGGCGCCCATGGTGGGCTTTCGAGGCGACCTGTTCGTAATCTAAAGCCCACGCCGGACGCTCGTGACGGTCGTCTGAGACGGCAAGGTATAGTTTCACTTTCGGGAGCCGCGAGCGCAACGGGGCCAGGACCTCTGCAAAGGAGGCGTGGAACACCACCGCTTCAGCGTCGGCGTTGTCAAGAAGGTAGAGCAGCTCGTCAGCGCCGTAGCGATAGTTTACGTTGAAGGGCGCAAAGCCCCCTTTGAATGCGGCGAAGTACGTCTCTAAGTACTCTGGCGAATTATATAAATAGGCCGCGACTTTTGACTGATGTGTCAAACCCGCATCGAGCAGTTCAGCCGCGAGAGCGTCCGCGCGGGCGTCGAAATCGCCCCACGATAAGCGCCGCTCGCCCTGAATGATCGCCGGCCTCAGGGGCTGGGCCTTGGCGACCGCCTCGTAGACGTCGGCGTAGGTAAAGGCGTGCACCGTCGCTTACTCCCCTATCTTTATTTTTCAGACAGTTAAGCGTGTACGTCAGCGCACCGTCAAGCGAGGCCTCTGCGTCAAGCCCCCAGGCAAGCGATAGGACGAGCGCGCTGAGCGACCGCGTCCTCAGGGACCGTTTCAACCACGCGGGCCTGCAAGGCCGGCAGGGCGGCGCGAATGTCCGCAAACGTGTTGAACGCCGTCGCCGCCGCCCCGCGCGCACGCCGACTTTCCAAGAGGTACCCCTTGGCGAACACTACGTCCACGCGGTCGGCGATGCAGGTATCCGAGCGGCCGTCGCCAATATGCGCCCTCAGACCGGGCGCAGCCGCCACGGCGCATTTGCAAACCCCGGACCCGCAGGCCTCGGCCATATAGGGACACTCAAGGGACCAACGGTCCGCGCCCTTGGGAACCAGACGATTAGCAAAAACCGGGACGGTCTTTGCCCCAATACGATCCAGAATACGCCGTACAGCCCAGTCATAGCCGTCTGAAACGACGACCACGTCCATGCCCATGCGCTCGCAATCTTGGAAAAAGGCTGCTGCGTCCGGGTCGACGGCGACCGCATCGAGATAGGCGTCCAGCTGGGCCGGCTCTATGCGCAAAAGATCGGTCTGTGCCGAAAGGCAGTCCCTGGAGCCGATTTTCCCGGCGCACCAGTCGTCTTCGATGGCAAGCCAGGCCGGTTCGGCGAATTCCTGCAAAAGGGCGTTGACCGTGTCGGTCACGGTAATGGTGCCGTCAAAATCGCACGAAACCGAAATTCGCTTCACCCTTGCGCTCCTTGACCTACGTTGAACGGCGTGAAACGCCGCCAGAACGTCGCGGGCCGAAACGGCATAACCGCGCAAACCCAGGCGCCATAGCGCGGAAGGAACGGACCTGCTCGGACCCTTGGTTGACGAAGGGCGCTTGGGGACGTGATCAGACCGCCCGCGCGATTAAAACTGAGTTTAATCCGCCGAACGCGAAGGCGTTGGAGACCAAGTGGCGGTGCTTGATCGGCGTAGCTTCGCCCAGCACCAGCGGTAGACGGCAATTAGGGTCGGGACCAAGGTAATTCAGAACGGGCGGCGCGATCCCACGCTGGATCGCCAGCACGCCCAGGATCAATTCAATGGCGCCGGCCCCACCCATGAGGTGGCCGTGAGCGGACTTAGTGGCAATGACGGCGTGCCTGTCGAGGGCGGAGCCGAAAAACGTGTTCAGTGCCCCTGCCTCAGTGCGATCGTTAGCTTCTGTGGCGGTCCCATGACTTGAAATCAGGGCTGGCGTGTCAAGGGGCAGGTCAGCGTCGGCGTACGCCGCGCAAAGCGCTCGCACCGCGCCCTCCCCTTGGGGCTGGGTGATGTGGAACGCGTCGGAAGACGCGCCCGAGCCGATCAGTTCGCCCAAGACAGGGGCGCCGCGCGCTAGGGCGTGGTCCCAAGTCTCCAGGACCAGGGTAGCGGCGCCTTCGCCGAGGATCATGCCGTCCCGTCCCTGGGAAAACGGTCTGCAGGTGGTGGACGACATGGCTTTGACAGCCTTCCATGCGGCCCAACCGCCATAGGTGATTGGGGCTTCCGCGCCGCCGGCGATGACCGTGGAGGCTCGACCCGCGCGCAGCATATGCATGCCCTCCGCGATGGCGTGTCCTGACGACGCACACGCCGAAGCGATAGTATAGGCCATGCCCTTCACGCCGAAGAGGATCGAAAGGTGGCTGGCCGCAGCTGAAACCATGTACCGGGGGATCATAAGCGGATGAACGGTGGCGAGCCTCTTGTCGAAAAGCCGTCCGTATCCCTCCTCCATGGTCGCATTGCCGCCAGAGCCGACGCCGTAGATGATGACCGCCTCCTCAAGGATATCGCCCCGGCTAAGCAGCCCCGCCTGCGCAATCGCCTCAAAGCTGGCGACGGCGGCGAAAAGCGCGAAAGGATCTAAATGAGCGACGGCTCGGGGACCGTAGTGATCCAATAAAGCCGTTGTATTCAAGTCGTCGACGACCGCGGCCGGACCGCCGTAGGCGTAATCGCCTTCGCCGGGAAATCGACGCTCGATCTGACGCACCGCCCCCTGTCCGGCGATCAATGCGCTCCACGCCGGCTCAACCCCCTGGGCGAGGCCTGAGACGCAACCCATACCGGTGATTGCGATCCGCTGAGCCATAGCGGCGAGACTACCCCTTTGTGGGCGCGGCGGATTTGGCGAGGACGATGTTCAGGAAATCCTGCAAGGTCGCCGCCCCCTTCACGTCTTCCTGCTCTATGATGACGCCGAACTTGTCCTCAAGGGCGAACATCACGCTGATCATGTCTAATGACGCGATCTCGAGGGACTCAAGGGTCGCGTTGGGATCCAATGTGGCCTTATCGACAGGCACTTCCTCGGAGATAATGGTCAAGACGTCATCGGCGGTAATCGCCATATCAGGTCCTTAGGCTAGCCAAGAGGTCTGCGCTTGGGCTGAGAAAAGTGGCTTAGGGTGTGTGGCGGACAAAGGAAAGTCTGCGTTCTGTTAACTGCAGACTTAAGCGACGATGTGGCGCGGCCGCGATCCAAACGTCCCGCCGTCGAAGCGCCAATCACGCCGATCAGGCCGCCGGCGCTAGCCGCGAAGGGGCCTCGCCGCCGCACATGACGGCGGGCTCCCTTGGCGCGGGCTAGCGGATACCGGCGACCAGAAGTTTTTCCTCAGCCTCGGTCCTTAGCCGCACGACGGCGTCGCCATATTTACCGTACTCCATGCGGGCGACCGTGCGGTTGTGGACCTCGTCCGGCCCGTCGGCGAGCCGCAACGTGCGGATGCCGGCATAGGACCTGGCGAGGCCGAAATCTGACGTGACGCCGCCGCCGCCATGGGCTTGTATTGCGTCGTCGATGATTTTCAGGGCCATCTTCGGCGCGGCGACCTTAATCATCGCGATTTCGAGCCGGGCAGACTTATTGCCCGCCTTATCCATCATGTCCGCCGCTTTGAGGCAAAGCAGACGGCACATCTCGATATTGATACGCGCTTCGGCCACGCGCTCCTCCCAAACCGAATGATCTGAGATGTACTTGCCGAAGGCTTTGCGGGATTGCAGGCGCTTGACCATCTTTTCAAGCGCGACTTCAGCCACACCGATGGTGCGCATACAGTGGTGAATGCGCCCGGGGCCGAGGCGGCCTTGTGCGATTTCGAAGCCACGCCCCTCACCAAGGAGTAATGCGTCCTCGACCTTCACCCGGACGTTGCGCAGAATAACTTCCGCGTGGCCGTGCGGGGCGTCGTCATAGCCGAAAACCGGCAGCATACGGACGACTTCGACGCCAGGGGCGTCCAGGGGCACCAGCACTTGGGACTGCGCAGCGTGACGCTCCGCTTCGGGGTTGGTCTTACCCATGACGATGGCGACCTTGCAGCGCGGATCGCCTACGCCCGAGGACCACCACTTACGACCGTTGATGACGTATTCGTCGCCCTCGCGGCGGATTTCCGTCTGGATGTTCGTGGCGTCGGAAGACGCGACGTCAGGCTCGGTCATCAGGAAGGCGGAACGAATTTCGCCGTTCATCAGCGGGCGCAGCCACTTCTCCTTTTGCGCCAGGGTCCCGTAGCGCATGAGGACTTCCATATTGCCGGTGTCCGGCGCTGAGCAATTGAACACCTCCGAAGCGAAGCCGACTTTGCCGAGTTGCTCGGCGATGAGGCTGTACTCCAAATTGGTCAGCTGAATCCCTTCGAACTGAAACGTGTCGTCCACATGCACCTGCCCCGAATGGGGCGGCATGAAGAAGTTCCACAGCCCAGCGGCTTTCGCCTTCGTCTTCAGCTGTTCGACGATCTGGACGACCTTCCAACGATCATCGCCGATGACGCTCATTTCCTTTTCGTAGATCGGAACGGCTGGGACGATGTGCTCGTCCATGAACTGCACCACCCGGTCCAGGTAGTGGCGTTGTTGCTCTGAAAGATTGAAGTCCATTGTCGCGCTCCCTTGGCGTCGTGCCGCAGCATTCCGGGCTTTTGTGGCCTTATCTCGCGCATAGCGAGGACCTCCGCAAGCCATAGGGCATTGACCGCGCGCAACTTTACCCAACCAAGGCGAGGCCCCGCGCGGCAGACCCGTGGTGTGCCGCGGCTCGCGCATGGGTCACCGGGCCCGGTGTCTATCCGTAGTGGGTGGGTCGCCTGCCAGCCCAGGGCAGAGCCTGCTCAAGTTGGCCCGCCAGCCGCAGGAGAACAGCCTCCTGAGCATAGGCCGCGGTGAACATCATCCCAATGGGCAGCCCATCGGATGAGCGCTGAAGCGGGAGTGAGAGCGAGGGCTGCCCGGTGAAATTGAAGGGCGGCGTGAACGGGAACGTCTCCGCTTGCCGCCGGTCGAAGGCCTTCAGGTCGTCGGTGAGGGGATCAAGATCATCGACCCGCGGAACGGGCGTCCCGAGAACCGGCGTCAAGAAGACATCAATGGCCTCAAACGCGAGAAGTATCTGGCGGGTCAACAGACGGAGTTGCTGCAGCCCCCATAGGGCGTCCTCGCCCGTGATGCGCTTCCCAGCTTCGTAAGCCCTTCGGGCAAGGGGACCGATATCGTCCCCGGGCTCACGCCCTTTCATCTCGACCCAGCGCCGGATGGTCGCGGCGAAGTTCGCCGCCGAGACCCGGGCTTGCGCGCGATAAAGCTGCCGGTAATCTATGCCCAGGCCTTGCTCAACCACATCGTGTCCAAGCCCTTCTAGGGCCTTCGCCGTCGCTTCAAGGGCGGCGCGGACCTCCGGGTGGATTGGACGACCGCTGGCGGTCTCGCCCGACCAAGCAATCTTCAGACGACCAGGATCCCGTGCGACCTCATCAAGAAACGCACCGGCCTTGGCGGGCGCGGCGTAGGGTGAGCCCGCCTCCGGGTACCCCGTCGCATCAAGCATGGCTGCGCTGTCGCGAACCGTCCTCGACACGACGTGATCGACGGTGAAACCGATGGCCCGGTCTGCGTCGTCCGGACCGTTTGGATTGCGGTCGCGCGTTGTCTTGAGGCCCACAAGCCCGCAGCATGCGGCAGGAATTCGGATGGAGCCCAAACCATCCGAGGCGTGGGCGAGCGGCGTCATGCCTGAAGCCACCGCCGAGGCTGCGCCGCCGGACGAACCGCCGGAAATATGCGCGACGTTCCAGGGATTTCGGCAGGGTCCCAAGCGCTCGGACGCCGTGACCCCGGGAATGCCGAATTCCGGCGTGTTGGTCTTCCCAACGAGCACCACGCCGGCCGCGCGATAGCGCTTCACAAGTTCGCTATCTCTGCTGTCCTGCGCCACCTCGGCGAAGCGGCTGCCGGACGTTCTCGGCCATCCGCGCACCTCGAGGCCGAGATCCTTGATGAGGAAGGGCACACCCCTGAAGGGGCCTGCCGGGAGGGGCCCTTGCGCTACAGTCAGGGCCTCGTCGAAGGCCCGGTAGACCACGGCGTTCAATGCGGGGTTATGTCGTTCGATCCGCTCAATAGAGGCCTCGACGACCTCAACGGGACTAACCTCGCCGTTGGCGACCAATTGGGCCAGGCCAAGGCCGTCGTAGTGTGCGAACTCGGAAAACCCCATGCTCAGTTCCTCCCACCTCACTCTTGGATCATGGTCGCCCCTGGAGACAGACGACACAAGCGCCGCGTCGCATCCGCCGCCGATCCATCTCTGCGCCTCGAGGACCTGGAAGCTTCTTCCTTGCAGACCTGGGATCCTTCCTATATCTCCGCGTCCTCCGCAGAGCCGGGGCGTGCTGTTTGAACCTGAACACGCCTTACGGTTCGTTGGGAGACGCACTGGAGAACCCCGGGCGTCGCCGACGACTGAATTGCGACAGCGGGGTGAGGTGGCCGAGTGGTTGAAGGCGCACGCCTGGAACGCGTGTATAGGGGAAACTCTATCGAGGGTTCGAATCCCTCTCTCACCGCCACTTCAGCCCTGAACGGGCACTGAATTTACGCCGTTTTACGCGGTGTGCGCCTGAAGCGCCCGCGTCTTCATCACCCCTCATTTCGGCCCGCTCTCGGCGACACGGCCAAGCCGAGGAACAAGACTGATCGTCATCCCTGCGGCGGCGGCCGGATGGAGGCCGTCTAATCGCCTCCGACGTTCGAACTGACCCCTGCTGGGCTTGAACTGCGCCCAGGATCAGACGGTCGACCGACACCCTGTCGAAGCTGCAACGGCCTGCAGCCTCGCCGCGGCCGTAGGGCGTGGAACAGGGGCGCCGCCGGGACCTGACACACGCTGGTAACCAAACGGCGCTAGACGAAGGCGCTGCCTGGACAGAGTGTTGCGCGCCTATAATCTTGAAATCCGGATGCACGTGACGCGGCCTGTTGAGCTGGTCTTAGGAGCGACGCCGGTTGCCCACATGTCCGGCTGACGCAGACGGCCCGCCGGGACGCCGTGGCTAACCGTTGTGAGGACCTAGTGACCGTTACCGCCATGACTATTCGCCCCTGGGGGATTTTTACGTCCGCCGTCTGCGCCGCGGTCGTGGCGGTAGGACACTCCTCAGCCACTGAAACCCTGCTCGTTCCTGAGCCGGAGGTCGCGCCAACGATCACGGCCGAGCGACCGGTCAACCCCGTGTCCTCAAAACCTGAGGGCCCCGTTTTGCTCTCGATGAGCGTCCGCCTAGGCCCTGCGCCGCTGAACATGACGCCGAAGACAATTATCCCGGAGTTCCACTTTGTAGCTCCACACGGAAACGCCATCCTCTTGCACCGCGACTTGATTGCAACGAGCGCCAACAGCATTCATTTGAACCC
>Ga0116231_10001393_pt1 | contig 49143 bp, 41 predicted proteins | sample S1TSphgellanicum_2_FD_89695 | JGI IMG/M metagenome (GOLD analysis project Ga0116231, IMG submission 89695) | Host-associated microbial communities from peat moss isolated from Minnesota, USA - S1T2_Fd - Sphagnum magellanicum MG | ecosystem: Host-associated > Plants > Peat moss > Unclassified...
CCCCGCCCCCCCCCCCCCACCCCCCCCCCCCACAAGAACCCCCCCCCCCCCCCCCCCCCCCGCCCCAAAAAAATGAGCCCCCTGAAAGTTGAGCTCTTGACTGTGAAACTGACACAAACTGATTTCTTGTTCATTCAAGATAGGGTAGATCAATCAATCAATCTGTGAAGAAAACCCCTGAAATTTTGCAGAGTGCAAAATCCCCACTCAAAAATTGAAGACTACTACAACTAATCAACAGGAAAACTGTGAACATATGAAAAAGACCCATTGACACTTTAAGTCATCTGTTTGGTACTACCTGTTTGGAGGCTGCCACTAAGAGAGAATGAAAGCGGGCAAAACACGGTACTCCATATGACCCATACAGAACAGCAGAGAAGTCTGCATCCTCTGACCCACTGGGGTAGATGTGGTCAAATTCAAAAATTTCTGGCTGCTGCTTCTTGTCCACATCAGGAGAACTGCTGCCAACCACACCCACCCACCCACCCACCAAGAAAAAAATCAATCACCGTCCGAGTCAAAACCCGACAATTCAGTACTTACACACTTTGCAACAAACCCTAAAAACCTGTCAGTGAAAAACACCCAACAATTATGGATTGGAATTGTGATTCATAGCCTTAAGAAATTCATTCACTATCCTAACAAATTCCAAGTCCAAATCAAATCCCTGTTGGTCCTTACATAGAAAACCCATCAGTCAGTGGAAAAAACCCCCCCACAATAATACAGGATCTGGAATCATCATACATACATAGCCCTTCATTCATTTGCTACCAAGTTCCTAAGCATGGAGAATTTACCTACCGCTTCTTGATGAGCTTCAACCAATCCAAGAGCTCGGATTCTTGTAACAAAATTCCAGAACTGGTATCGACCCAACAACAAAAAGAACCAGTCCCACCATTTGGAGCGACAGGGCTTTTACTGATGGACCACCGATCTGCAACATAGGGTTTTGGTGTGAAATGTTGTGGATCTGTCTCCTCCTCATTTGGAACAGATTCGGAATTGGGAGTTGTTGTTGTGTGAGACAAGAAGTTGTTGTGAGGAGCTGCTGCTGCTAGAGACTCTTGAGCAAGCTGCTGGTAGAGAAGAACCTTAGGAGAAGCAGAGCGAAGGGAAAGGGACAAGCGAAAGAGAGGTGATAGAGATGGTCCCAGAAGAGAACTCCCTTGCTCAACAATCTGATGCACACACTCTTGATCTGTAGCAGTAAATACTTGTTCTTGTTCTCCTGTTGCAGCGCCTTGATGAGGATGAGCAGCAGCAATCTGCAACTCCAGAAACTGCCAGAAAAAATCTTTTCTCTCCTTTGCCAACAACTCACTGCAAAACCCAACAACAGAGAAACAGCACAACGCCAGCTGAATTGGAATCCAAGGGATGCTTTCTGCTTACAATCAGGAAGAGCTTCTTTTCTTCTTCTAACAATCAGAGAGCATTTCCTTCTTCTTCTTACAATCAGGGAGCTTGTTCTTCTTTTGCATACCTGGCCTCCAGCAGAATCGAGGTACCTGCCCACTTAGCTCGAACAGCGACGTTCACGTTCTTGGACTGGTAATGCGAAACAGGAGCTGCCAGTCCTAGGACTACTCCCATCCCTCTTCCTCCTCCTCCTCCTCTTCCTTCTCTCCCTGATGCCCCCATCAACAACAGGACGAGCATCAAGCAGAGGGGAGCCATTGCTCCTGCTGCGCTTGGTGCCTTCCAGTTCATGGGTGGTCTACAACACTTGCTGGGGAACATTTGTGAAGTGAAAAAAACCAACAAACAAAAACCCATCCAAAAAAACAGAGACTTGATTGTCGATCGACACAGAGACAGAATCAGGAGAGTAACAGATGCTGCTGCTGCTGCTGCACAACAGAATTGCACAGGAGATCCATTTGCAGAGCTTCCCTCTTCCACAGCAACAGCAATGCAGAGACACTCTGTGAGAGAGAGAGAGAGAGAGAGAGAGAGAGAGAGAGCTCGCTCACAGCGAAACCCTAGGATGCGCCAAACCCTAAGGGCAGGCTGTGAGAAGCCCTAAGGGCCTGGGCTGGTCCCCCACCCAGCCCTTAGTGGAACCCTAGTTAGGGGCCTCTCAAAGGCAGGCTTGAAGGGTTGGGCCTTGTCCTATATACCAAGGCAAGAAGAATATTCTGTTTAGATTCATTATAGAATATACCTTAGTATCTTTTTTTCAGGTTCAGCATCAAGGCCGTCGAATAAATTAATTAATTAAAATTTTTTAATTCTTAATTCGATGGTTAAAATTTTGAATTTTTGGAAAATTATGACATTCAATATTAAATTTATTTTATAACCAAATGTTTATAGAAGAGAAGTTTAATGCTTTTGTGGGGGGTAGGTGGTTCGTAAGTTACTACTTAAAAGAGGCTTTTTAACTATAAATGAATGAATGAATAAATAAAAAATTAACTAAGAATTAACAAGTGAATTAAACATTAATTATGAGTTGACTAATAGTTAATTTAAAAAAAATTAAAAAACACTATGAATTAATAAAAAAAGTGAATTATGAGTTAATTAAAAATGATCTGAAAATTTTAGTAAAAATGAACCAAGAGTTAATTAGGAACAAATTAAAAACTAATTATGAATAAACATCCATATGAAAGAACTTTTATTTGTCATGTAAAAATGGTTATCCATAACACCTTTATACAACCCCCATGTAACTTTACAAATATCTTTAGGTATCTTCTAATTTTAAAAATAAAAATAAAAATTCATAGGTAATCTTTTTAATAATCCCCTACTTAAACCCAAAATATTCCCCCAAAATAATAACAAAACATGTTCCAATATAGCCTCCTGAATAATCCCTAAATAATAATACTAAATAAAAAAAACCCAAAATAATCCCCTAAAATAACTTTTAAATTTAGGTGTTAATTTCTTAGTGAAAAATTACTTTATTGACCTATTTATCTTTTTTTTTAGGTGAAAAGTTACTTTATTGACCTATTTATCTTTTTAAAAAAAAATGAAAAGTTACTTTATCAACCTTTTTTTTTTTCGTTTTATTAAAATTATTTGCTGTACTTTTACCTAGGCAAAGCTATTCATTTAAGAAAAATTATTTATTTATTTATTTTATTTTATTGAAAATAATATGCTGTACTTTAACCTAGGCACAGTTATTCATTTAAGAAAAAAATATTTTATTTATTTTATTGAAAATAATCTGCTATACTTTAACCTAGGCAAAGTTATTCATTTTGAAAAAAACTATTTATTTATTTTATTGAAAATAATAATGTGCTATACTTTTACCCAGGCATAATTATTCATTTAAAAAAATATTGATCTATTTTATTGAAAAAATTCTATTGTATTTTTAAGTAGGCAAAATTATTCATTTTGAAAAAAAAAAATTATTTTATTTTATTGAAAAACAATTTGCTGTATTTTACTTGGGGGAAAAAGTTTTAAATTTTGGGATTTAAAAAAAAAAATGTCATGATGTGTTATCCTTTTATAATGTCATAATGTGTTATTCTTATTATATATAAAAATAATTTTAATTAAATGACCAAAAAAAGGATATATATATATATATATATATAATTTATATATAATAATTATAATTTTAATAAAATGACCAAAAAAAAGAGATATATAAATATATTTGTTGTTGCCCGGACATTATTTTGTTGCTACCCAGACACATATTTTTAGCTGCCCAAACACAACATTTTTCTGCCCGTGATTATGCACATTTTGGTTGTGTATAAATGGTGTTGTGAATTGGGCATTGGACAGGATGAAATAAAATGGGATGAAATGAAATGACATGAAATGGATGAAAAACCACACGCAGTTGTTGCCAGGCTTTTGGACTGCATTCACAGAACGAGAGAGAGAGAGAGGCCCCAGAGAAATCGCGAGAGAGAGAGAGTCGAGGGAGAGAGAAATCGCGAGAGAGAATCGAAGAATTGTTGCGACCAGAGATTGCACCACCAATTCTTATCCAGAAGAACACAGAACTGTGAAAATTTCGAGCCATTTCTCACCAAAAACAGCTGGAAATTTTGTGAGGAAAAACCAGACAGATCGAGAAAGAATTGTTGCGGGGAAGAGAGAACAGAGAGACTTTGTTGCCAGGGTGATTCTTGTGGTTTTGTGTGGGTACGATGGGGAAGGAAGAGGAGAGTGTAGCAGCAGCGGCGGCGCCACCAGCAGCAGCAGCAGCAGCAGCAGCGACCAGACTTGGAAATGCGAGGTTGTTTTTGAGGGAGGACTACGAAGCAGTGGATCCGAACCTGCCGGCGTTGCTACGAGTGTTGAGGGACAGAGGAGCCGGGGAATGTTCGCACAAGCACGGCACCTTCTACGAGCATTTGCTGCATGTTTACCGCATGCTCAAGCTCTGGGACGCTCCTAACCCTGTCGCGCTCTGCGGTCTTTTCCATTCCGCCTACTCCAATTCCTATGTCAATCTCGCCATCTTCGAACCTAATGTCGAACGTAGCAAGGTGTGTGTTGCTCTATTTCCCAAGAACAACGACAAAAACTCTCTCTGTCCATGTCTCTACATGTCTCTCTGTGTTACTCCCTCTCTCTCTCTATGTCTCTCTGTGTATTTCTCTTTATGCCTCTGCATGTCTCTCAACATATAAGCTCTCTTTTCTCCATGTGGAAGAGGTTTGTTTTGCCGACTTTTGTTGTGTATTGAGAGTCAATTCCATTGTTGTACTGATCATATACAGGAACTCTTGGAATAGGAGGGTTAGAAAGTGGGGGACAAAATGAGCTTCTTTGCCTGAATCTCTTCACTGAATTTGCACTTGAGACAAACCAAGGATATGATATGCAGGTGCGGGATCTCGTAGGTGAAGCGGCGGAGGAGCTGATTCATCTCTTTTGCATTGTTCCACGGCAGCAGATCATTTTTGACAATCTTCTGCACACATTTAGTGATGAGAGATTGTTGTCCACACTTCATGAGTATGATCAAATCACGGGAGGAGATGAGACTGGGTCTGCAGCAGTTACACCAAATCAATATGAAACTGTGGGAAAAGCGACACATGATCATGTTGTTGTGAGCAAGAAGATGGAACAGCTCTTCAGCACAGATGTGAATTCTCATAGTGGGGCCAGACGTCCAGAACCACTGATCCCTCCAGAGGGGATGCTAGTGAAGCATATCCGCACTGGAGAGGATGTACGGGTGCCGAGACGAGTTGTCGCAATCTTTCTTTTGCTCACAATGGCAGACTTTGCTGACCAATTCTTTGGCTGGCAGGTACATAGAATCAATCCTTATCTTCCATTTTCTCTTAAAACTGTGCTGTTTTTCTCCTACACCACCACACCAATCACCATCCCATTTGCTGTGTGCAGCAGGCAAGTGAGAGAAGGGCATCATCATTTGTTTTACTGCATTTTTGCTTTGTCGAAGGTGGATGCGTGAAATCATTTCCATGATGTTTAGAGACTAAGCTTTTGCTACATTTTCTTGCAGGATGTTCTATTTGGGAATGATGATGGGGAGTTTCGGTATAGTGGAAATAACTTTTGTGCACTGTGGCCTGGAGACTGTAAGCCTGGCTTGTGGATGACCGCAATATCGCGCATGGGAGTGCTACTGAATATTCTACTTAAGGAAGATGAAGTGGAAGACAGGGAAGAACATCAATCAGCTGGAAAGAGGGAAGGTAAAAAAGCCTTTTCTGAACTCCAGATACCCCTGCCTGCCATTTTCAAAAGCTGCTCCACAATATTGTCAACTGCAGATCAAATCAAAGCTCGTAATTTGTACTGGGAGGCCATCTGTATAACAGGAGGTGACGAAAAGATTCTTGACAAGGCACAACCTTTGCTTCAAGCAGCATGCAAGTATAATCCATTTGTTGGGGAGCCACACATAGTCCTGGCTCAAATTCTTCTGTCGAGAAGGGAATTTGAGCTTGCTGAGAAGGAGGCAACTCTGGGATTGCAGCTCTTGTTGGAATGGGCAACCAACTGGGACAAGCGCATGACATGGGAGGGTTGGGTTGCCTGGGCTCGAGTTTTGCAACAGAATGCTCTGGACAAGACATGGGCCAAAGATGTATGGGGGATCATAAATCTTGGCCTTGTCAAGTGAATCAACATGGGATAATATGGCTTTGTTACTGGTGTTCCTTGGTTCTAGTCAATCATGCCTGGATGCATTGGATGGTTCTGTGCACTGATGCCCAGTGTAAGTATGTAGTGACATGCGACAAGACTTCCCAGATATTGGGCAATCACTTGTTTTGGAAGCACCCAACAGTAGAGGGAAGTAGTTATGTCAAGGACATCTAATGTACTTATTGTTGCCAAAATAAGTGATGTTTCTCTATATACTAACTTCTCAATCAGGAAGTTTTATGAAATTGCAGCTAGAGCTCAATTGGTTTCATGGTTGATGTGTGGCTGTGTAGTAGCATGTTCTCATCTGGTATTATTCATCAGTAAGTTTGCAACTGCCTAAATATGACCTGAATGGTACATACTGTAACCAAAACACACACTACTCATTAGCCTCATTAGCTACTAGATGCTTCTGTTTTTTCAAGTGCTGCTGTTGATTACTGTGGTCATTCCAACATTTCAGCAAACCCGTTAGTTAGTTTTTTTCTTCAGATGTCTGGTGGGGGTCTTCTGTGTGGTTCTATTGTGTCATGATATCGCTGAGGAGGAGGAACATCACAATTCAGAGCTTGTTCTCTGAGCAGAATTCCAAGCACTCCTTGAATCAGGTATCTGCATATTGAACATGAAAGTGTGGAGGAGCAGATAGCAAAATGAGAGGGGTAAGATGCAAAGCATCTTGTTTACCTGAGAACATCAAATTGAGCTTCTGAGCTTTTTTTCTTTAGTATTTTGCACTGCCACACTTGCTTTCTTTGAGTGCAATCTGATCAATTTCTGAAATTTCAGAGACACATTACTAATGCTGGGTCCAAGCTTTTGTTTCTGGTGTTGCACTGAAGCACTTGCTTTCGTTGAGTGCGCAATCTGATCAAACTCTGAAATCCCAGAGATGGATTACTATTCCACATGCCCAAGCAAGTCTAACATGAGTGGGGCTGGATGGGAAAGTCATGAATTATATAGAAGCAGAGAGGCAGGGATCAATGGCAAAGCCCCAAATGGACACCTCTGACCAATCTGTGCAGGTGGGGCTGCTGGGAAGCCATCTCCAGGTGGGCGGGTGACTCCCCAAGTCACACATGAGCACCCTGGGAGTCTTCTTAACATGCAGGTACAGAAAGCTTCCAGAGCCAACACATTGAAAGGAGTAGAACATCTTCCCCTTCCTGTAAAACTCTTTGAATAAACGATCAGGCATAGCTTCCACCTCCACCCATTCTGCTACCGATTCCCTCAGTTCCCATATTCTAACTCCCTCAAACCTCTGATCCACACGCAGGGCTCCCACAAGCAACAACCTTCCGAAATGCTCCACCAAATCTCCATACCATAAGAAGGAAGGTCTAGACACAGGCACCACTCTCCACATCCCTTGATCAATGTTGTATGCAAGAAGTGCATCTGGAGGCCCTGCTGTCATACAGTAAAACAAACCATTGCAGAATGCACTTCTTGCAAATGACATCTTGCGAGGAAGGCTACCTGTGGCAGTCCAACGATTGCACCTGGAGTCAAACACCTCAGTCATAGCCCCGGATTCATAGCTCCCAACAGCAATGATTCTGTACTCCTTTGTGATGGGATTGACATCGATACCAATGACAGGATCGATTCTATCTTCCTGCCATGGCGGCAGTTCCCTCCAATTTTTCAGCAATGGATTGCAGACAGAGAGAACTTGATCACCATCCACATAGGCCCGGATGCATATGAGACCACCTGCAGCTGCGGTTGGATACATGAAATCTGGAGGAAGAAAGCTTAGTGGAACCTTATGCCATGTATCAAATGTGGGATCATAAGCATAAGACCAGTTTCGGCAGTGTCGGTATGACAGGATAAACATCCAAGCTTCCTTGTGATGTACTTGAGTTCGGATCTCAAAGAAACTTGGAGCAAAGAGGCTTGCATGCCATCTCTTTGATACAGTGCGTGATCGAAAGTACGATGATACAGGTAAGTATGCTTGGATTCGATCCACCACTTCCTCAGGAAGCTCAGGGATACGGTTCTTTGTGTTTTGGCTGTTGCGATCACGGATCTGTGTGTCATACATGTAGGCTGCCAAGCCTAAACCTACAGGTCCCCCAACCACCCATGTGCTTGTGCTCCCAATGTTGCCCATCACAGTGTGATTTCTTTGCTCCTCGTCTCATGTCAATCTTCTTCCCTCATCACTTTTTGTCAATCTTCTGCAAGCAAATTTATCTCATTGTGATTTCTTCCCTCCTCATCTGTTGTCAATCTTCTGCAAGCAAATTCATCTCGTTGTGATTTCTTTCCTCCTCATCTCTTGCCAATCTTCCTCCAGTGGTTCATCTTGGCAATCCATCTTCTTCTCAATCTGCACAATGCATATCTCTCTATTTGCCACATGCCTCTTCATCTGTTGTTGTTAACAGTGAAGTTGAAACCCCACACTTTTTTTGAACCTGAAAATATCGATCTTCTTCCTTGTCCCTTTTTCTTTCTCCTTGATCTAGTTGTAGAATCGTGCCATCCTGAGAAAGATGCAATCCTCCCAAGTCTTGAAGTCTCATTTCTACATTCCTTGACTCAACAACATGGTTTGTTTATAATTGTTGATGTTCACCCTAATATTGTTTGTCCTGGAAGAACTCAATATGCAAACACCAATCGAATTTTGGTGTTTTCAAGATTGAGTTCTCAATCCTCTCGAACCGCAAGTTTTGGTGTTTTGGGATTGAGTTCCCTAACCTCTGAGACGACAATCAGTTCTCAAATTGCCAGAACCAGTACTACTGCTACAATGCTCAGATTTTCTTTCCTCACTTGCAAGCAATATTTCAAAGCTCAATCCTCATGTTTTGTCTTTTGCATCAAAATCCTCTTTTCCTTCCCCAGCTCCCAATCTTGTCTACTTCTTTGGTTTTTGCAGTAACATTGCTTGTTGCTGCTGAATGCAGATGATGAGGAAGATGGTGATAATGCGGGTGATGACAATCAAGATGATGAAGATGTTGATGACGATGATGACGATACAAATGATGAAGGTGAAATTTGCTTGTCATACATACATAAACCTCACTTTGTTTGCTTTTGTAATAGCTTCATTTTGTCGCAAGATGGTCAATGGCAGATGGAAACGATGATAACAAAGAAGAAGATGAAGATGAATTAGCTTCTCATGTATTGTGCATTTGTAATTTCTTGTTAGATTGGGATGAAGATGAGAAAAGGGCATGATGACAATCAAGATGAAGATGATGAAGGTGAAGCTTTTCACACACCCACCTCTAATTTGTTGCTTTTTGTAGTATAGCATTGCTCACTCTTGGATGTGGCTATAACGACAAACGATTGTAGTGGTGATATTAATGTTGATTAAGAAAATGATGAAGATGAAGATACTAATGAAGACGATCATGATACTTGAAAGTGAATTGGTGCAATGTTTGTTTTACATGCGTCTAATGGGTTCTTCCATCAAGGGACAAGTCCCTTCAATGCATCTTTTCAATCTCTTCTTCATTCACAATTTGGATATGTCTAGATTTGATAGGTAGTCTCAACAAGATTGGAATTCTTCTTCTTCTCTCTCTAAGATTGGAATTCTTCTTCTCTCTCTCTCTCTCTCTCTCTCTCTTCACTTACAATTTGTAGATGTTTGAAATTTGTTGTCCAAACAAGGTTGCTTATTGATTTTCAAACAAGATTACAACTCTTTAAATTCTCTCTCTACCTTCAATTACAATTTGGATTTTGTTTAGAAATTATGGTGCCAAACTTGATTGTGCAACAACAATTCCTTTTTATGTCGATTGGGTTTGGCACAAAAGATGGGTTTAGGGTTTAGGGGTTTAAGAGTTTAGGGTTTATTTTATTGTAAAGAATTTAAAATTAGCCTTGACCCTTCTTCTCTTCATCATCCTCTTATGAAAACTTGCTAATCCATCAACTAATCCATTTTTAAAATTGTTACTAATCCATTTTTTAAAGTGACTAACTAAAAAAACTCTTGGAAAAAAAAATGGTTGACCAAAACACACAAGGTTTGCAAATGCAATTGTTTCAATTTTTTTTTGGATGGCACCAAAATTTAAATATAATTTTCAATTTTCAAATCCTAATCACTCCATTTATTTCATGAATTAAAATTTGATGAAATACAACAAATTTGAACTCTTTTGGTATTTTGAAAGAAATTTTGTGTAGTGAGGGAAAATAAAAAATTTATTCTTTTGATGAAATTGTTTTTATCCAATTTAGAGTGGGGGAAAAAAAAGAGAAAAAAAAAGGAAAAAAAAAGAAAAAAGAAAAAAGAAAAAAAAAAGAAAAACAGCTTCTTAGAAATGGGGCCTGAGACAAGAAAGGGGTAAAAGTGAGAGGACAAAAACAGCAAGAGTCCAGAGGTTAAGTGTGAACAACGAGAGGCCAAGAATGAGAATACAACCCACTCGTATGAAGACACGTGGCTTGGTCGCTGGTCAGGAACGCCGGCGCTCTGCAAGAGCTACGGCGATGGCGATGGCGATGTCGAGCTCTCTTGCGTTTCTCTCTGCAATCCGGTTTGCTGGATCATGCGCAGAGAATTTATCCACTCTCAAACACACACGTAGAGAAGAAAATATTTGGAGAGAAGAAGTTTTCCTCTCCCCGACGAATTTTTTGCCACGTAAATCGGTTCAATAGCGACGAAGATAGAGAGAGATGGAGCTCTGGTTTCCAGGATCGAGGACTCGTGCTTTTCGCTGCTCTCGGTTGTGCACTCGTCTTCCTGGTTTTCTTCGTACGAATTTTGCTTACTGGCTGCGCATTTCAATCAGAATTGAGTGTAATCTTTGGAGCAGTGAGCAGATCGGGTTCAAAAGAGCGAGGGAGGGAGGGAGGGAGGGAGGGAGGGAGAGGAGAGCAGGAGGAGGAATTGAAGAACAGTTTTCTTTTGTTCTTATTGCTTGTTGTTGGAGTGGTGTCGTTGTTGCTGCGCGATGCTTACCTTTGCGCGAACTCTTTTAGCAAGTTCAAGCGGAGGGAAAGATGGCGAGAACCTGACTGACTTTGCGACGTTGAAGATTGGAGCGAGTTAGCAAGCAAGCAAGAAAGCAAGCACTATATCGTCATGCATGGATCCAAGGCGCACGCATGCTCTTGTTGTTACGATCAGTGGCTTGCAATAGCACCAACGATTGTGCTACTTTTCTTGAAGGGCGACTCAGCAAGCAACAAAACTGTTCTTTCCTCTGTAGCGCTTGCTTGCAGCTGTTCTTTCCGCTGTTTTCTTGCAGATCTGTTGCAAGCAGGCAAAGCGCTACATCTTCATGCATGGATCCATGGCGCATACATGTATTCTCTTATGGACTCTTCCAACCTTGAGCGAGTCAGCAAGCAACAAAACCGTTCTTTCCTCTGTAGCGCTTGCTTGCAGTTCTGTTCTTTCCGCTGTTTTCTTGCAGATCTGTTGCAAACAAAGCAAGTAAATGCACGCTACATCATCATGCATGGATCCATGGCAAGTATATGTATGCTCAAGATTGACGCTTCATTCTCTCTCTTGATTCTCTCTTGACTCTTGACGCTTGATTCTGTGTCCGACGTCGATCCGCTTCACCTTCCTCCCATGCAATTCAAAATTCCTATCGCAGATTTTTCAAACTACAACGACTACAAGAGCGATGATGATGCGACTAGTCACCGCCGCTGCCGCTCAAGACTCTCCGATTCATTGCGCTGCTGCAACGGCTGCCTGCGCATCATCAAACAATGTTTCCTTGAACGCTCGGTTTCCAGTCTCACCTCGTCAAGCGCATGAGACTTGGAAACGGCCGGTCGTCGACAGCTTACAGGCAACGCCTCGTCTCCTCTTAAGCGCTGAATCTCGTGTCTATTCTGCAAGTTTTTCTCATCATCTTTCTCTCGAGCTCATTCTCTCCTTGTCTATCTCCTTGTAGTTTTCCTGCAAATTGTTGTTTCCGAGTGTTTTCTCGCACACTGCCTCCTCCCCGTTGCTGCAGACATGTAGTACTTGCTGCTGGTAGATTGGAAGCTCTGATCATCGACCATTGTAGTAGTGTTGGCCCCCCTTTTGTTTGCTCTGCCAGTGCATATCTTCAAAGCTTTCTCAGAGCTCAACAACACAACCAAAGATCAATTCTGTGTTTTTGTAGCACAGTTTTCATGGTGGTGGTGCACTCTGTCTGTCTGCTGAATTGGGTGTTAAGAAATGATGAGGAATTCACAGCGTCTGCCATCGCCATTGCTTCTGTGATCATTGCTTGATGTCAAGTACAAGCCAAATTGACAGCAACCGATCAGCTGCGGACATTTTTTGTTTCATAAGATCTGTGCAGATTTTGTCTTGCCCAGAATTTGCTGCTTTGTTCTGGCTTAGTTTCAATTTGCTTCTTGTTGCAGTTACCAGAACAGAGAGCATAGCCCTTGATTTTCTTCTCATTACTGCTTTGCTCAAAATGTAAAAGATTAGTTTCAGATGTATACCCTGATGCTGCCGAAATCTGTGCTACATGGGAAGTGCAGCAGCAATCATCACAAACTGCAAGAATTTGTTTGATTTTTCCTCAGAATCATCAACATCTCCAGCTCTCTTTGTCTCTGCAGTTTCATTCAAGTAAGCATGTGCATTGCAATTCCTGTTCAGATTTGATGATTGCAGAACTCATAAGGAACTGGGGGTATATGAAGTTTTTCACAGAATTGCAATTTCTGCCTTCATGTCTTTGCTTTTGCAATTGAATTGCAATGTCTGCTCTCATGTCTTTACTTTTGCAATTGAGATGCAAATGATTGCTACTGATCATGAAGTTTGTAGACTGAGCTTGTATGCCAGAAGATTCAGATGTTGTGTTTTGCGCATGTGTGTAATTTGTGCCTGCAGCTTCTCTAGACTTGCAAGGTCCCATGAATGAACCTCCAGATCATATCGCAATCTTCTGCAGAGAGTGAATTGACTGGACGACTACTACTTTCAAAGCTTGGGGCTGAGAACAATAGTGAATACAGTGCTTGTGGTTCAACCATCACGGAGGATTTGCCTGACAGTGTGGATCATCATCATCATCATCATCAGGCCATGTCTGAAGCAGCTACTCATCTTCTTCCCACTGCAACCATCCCAACTGCGATCATGTCCAACAATCTGGTCAGCAAGACTAGAAACACACATGCCCAACCTCGTGTTGGCAATCAGGCAAAGAGTATGGAACCACCTGCTCAAGAGGGTAGTAATAATACACCTGCCCATTTGGAGTTTGATGAAGGAAGGAAAGAGATTCGTGCCATTGTGAGCAAGTTGAGTGAGCTTGGCATTCTAAGACATTCTGCAGGAGGATTGAAAGCAACTGAAGCTGAACTGGCTAATACCCAGAGCTCATACTATTTGTTGCCACCATTGCCAGCTCACATGGCAAAACTGCTCTGTGCAAAATCAACCCACAAGAAGACAGAGACGCAGAACTCTGTTGAGGCTGTGAATCATTCAAGCAAAGAGAAGCATGATGCCATGGCACCTGATAATGCCATGGAGAAAGGAGTCTTGTCTTCACAGGCAGCTGTTGCAGACACTGCTAGAAATGAGGCTCCTGGAGCAATGCTGGAGCCCAAGTCACAACTCCTTACTGAGATGCTGCGACATGGTGAGGAGTCTCAACTGTCCACTTCAGGTGATAATCTCACAGCTGCAGCTAATGAGCTTGGGGTCAAGAGAGCAGCTTCACACGCTGCAGATCAGGCAGGTGAACGGAATCTTCTGCAAGGCCAGGCAGGAGTCATGAATGAGAACCTCCAGTGCACAGAGGACAAATCCTCCAAGACATTACGGGATATCATCAAACCTTGTAGCAGCAATGTGATGAAGGAGCCAACGATAGCATCTGGACCACAGTACAGAAAACCACCACAGGAGGATCAAATGCACATCGACAACCAGGGAGAGGTAACTACACAAATCATTGAGCTGGTAAATGAACCGGATGTCAAAACTGATCAGGAAAAACAGGAGATTGTTGATGATGGTTCTTCCTGTAAACCAGTTGGAATTCCAGCATACATTGCTGAGGAGGGAGAAATCATTGAGGATGGTGTCTTGATGAAAGCAGCAGGGGAAACTACAATTCTGAAGCATGGGTTGGTGTCAGAAGACAGTGTGCGAAGAACCAGTGGTGGTGCCACCATCAAGAATGTGTCAGAAGATGGTTCTGACACCAATCCTCCAAGACCACTTGCTGCTGTGGGCAAGGATGATACCTTGACAACAGCAGCAATGCTGCCTCCTCAGATCATGGCTGGAAAGCAGCATGGAGATCATCAATCCAGTGAACGTGCAGTAGTGGAGCATCACAAGCTGATGCTGCCACATTACCCACATCATGCCGGATTGGAAACTGAGAACAGGTATACTGTCAAGCAGTTGCTGCTACCACAAGCAGCAGCTTCAGGAGGTTATCATCAGCCTTGCGAGATGTTCAAACATGCACAGCAACAGCGATCAGGAGTCCTGCAGACACTATATGACAGTCATGAGACAATGTCACATCAGGCTGCTGCTGCTGCAGAGGAGCTCTGGAGGCTGCATTTGTACAACCAACGACGGCAGCAGCAGTTTGCACCACCCCTGACTTCATGCAATCATCAGCTTCCTGCTGCTGCTGCAAGCCAGCCACAATCCTCCTCTTCTTCTGATGCCGCAAGGTGTGGTAATCCTAAAACAAACGTGGGTTGTGATTCACCACCTGAGAAAGAAGCTCTTGTTGCAGCAGATGCAAGCCGACCCACAGCAGCAGCAGGCTGCTCATCAGAGAACAACAATGTGGTGGCTTCAGAAGACTCACGGCCGCTTCTGCCTGACCCAGCTTACGCCACACACGCTGCTGCTGTAGCGGCGGTTGCTCGTATGCCTAATCTGCCGGAATACTGGCTACAATACCAGCGTCGCTTCCTAAAAACCCAACAAGCTGATGTTGCTCGTGATGATGGAGCTGCAGCATCCCATCTGCAACCACATCTAGCAAGCTCCGATCGGAGCTCGGACGGTGTACAGAGTAGGAAAGCTGAGAATCTAGTAGACCCATCTGGCCGATTGCCGCTTCTCCAATGGCCTCACCGTCTACTCCCATCCAAAAACAAGCCGCTGTTCAGTCCTCGACCTCATCTACAGCAGCATCGTGCTTCTTCACAGTCAAGCTCTTCACAGCAGCCTTGGCTGCAAGGAGGAACACATCATCGTCGAGGCGGCACCTCCTCCTCCTCGACCCGGATCCCCGGAGGACCTCATCATTTCAGTAACAACACACATGGAGGTCAACAGCCGACGTCGAGAGGAGGGCAGCAAGTGCATCGCAAGCCGGGGGTGACGAGGGCGCCAGGAGGAGTGACCAGGCCGCAATTCCCTCGCCAGCTGCTGCTGCAAGAGCATCATCATCATCGGGGTGTTCTGGGATATCCCACCCATTTGTTCCACCAGGCACTTCTGCAGCAGATGATTGCTCTTCAGGCAGCTGATGCTCATCAGACTACTGCTGCTGCTGTTGGGTGTCCAAGACACTGGCGTCGAATCAAGAGAGACTTCACAGCTCGGGGGGATTCTTCTTCTTCTTCCTCTGCTCCTCCTTACCAGCCACAACAAGTCTGGCAGCAGCAGCACGGTGGCCAGAGCAGACGATCACAGAGTAGTACTAGTGTCTACACGTACCGCTCTCAGAATAGCAACAATTCTGGATGGGATCAGACTACAGCCAGGCACGACCATGAAGAGAAGGAGCAGCGAGTTGCAGCTAATTCTTCTTACAGCAGCAACGAGAGTGCACAGCAGCAGCAGCAGCAATTCGAGAAGGATCAACAGATTAATCAGCAACCAGCTGCTGCTGCTGCATCGCAACCCATCATGCAGCACCACACTCTAAGATTTCCTCCAAACATGAAGTGGCAACGGGTACCCAATGACCGCAACTCCTTGCAGACTCTCGTGAAGACTCCAGGCAATATCCCTGATGAAGAAACCTTGCAGAGCAAACACATTGCCACAGCCTGGTATGTAGTATCTATCCCAATTCCACAGGTTTCTTAGGGTTTAAGGTTTAGGTTCCACCGACAGACTACGTTCAGGGTAATGCAAACGTGAGAAAGACCAACAGATCAATCACCAACCCACTGCTGCATGTAGATCAGGGATTTACAGGTTCAGCCTGTTATGTATCCTGATTCCACAGGATTCTTGTGGATTTGAAGCACAGCAAATGGTTTCTAAGTTTCTGTGTTTTGTTATGCTCTTAGATGGTTGAGTTTTGCAGCAGGATTGTGACAAGGGTTGGGATTTTGCTTGTGCACATGCATACATACATATATTGGGGTGTGGCGGTGGAGGGAGGGACTGCAGCAACTGTGAGCACTGCAGAGCCAAGAGCATGATGTCATTGGAAGCATCTCCACGGGAGGTTCTTGCAGTCTCGTAATTTTCTTCAAGCTGAGAGTGTTTGTAGTGGTGTATCAGGTAATACTAATGTTTGCACTTTTTGTTGGCCATTGATTTTGCATAGTAGATTTCTGTGTTGAGGCTTCCCTGGAAGCAAGAGGCTGCTGGGATTAGGACACCCTCTATCTTGCAAATCAGGACTCAGTGCTCTGCTATAGATTATGATAACAGATTGTGAAATAAGGCTGATTCAGAAGGGCTCGAAAGGAACTGCTTGGTGTTCATTGTGGCATCAATCTGAGGATGAAATCCATGGCTGAAAGGTTTCTATGTTTCAGGCACACATCAGGTCTTTTGGAAGATCATGACCAGAAGAGCGAGTTACACATTGCTGCTGTTATATGAATTTTCAGAAATGTTGGTGCAGGTACTGTTGCAACTGAACACTCAGAGAAGCATTGAGTAATGGACAAGATGCCTGTTCATTAGAGATCTTCCTGCAGTGATTTAACTTAACAACATGTAGACTGTAGCAATAGAGACAAACTTCTTTGCCCCTTTCTCCAGAGAGGAACATTATCTCCCCCCCCCCTTTCCCAGTCATGAAATTTTAAGGTGGGTTAGATTTCATGTAAGTAACAGTGCATTTTTGGGGGCAGTTCTTGCATGTTGAAAGTGTCGTATCCAGAGTAGGTGGCAGAGTTATGACTAGCAATGTTCAATCTCATTGCACACATACAACACACACACACACACAACCTATAGTAGCTTTCATTCTTTGTTTCGAGTATTCTCCTTCCGCTTTTTAGCTCTCCAGATCCAAGACAAAAACCCATTGTAGTTTTCTTTTCAACATTTGATGCTATATAATACCTTCCATTCAAGTTCTCTATTCCTGTTGACAGCTAGCTGCTGGCACACCATCTATTTACTTTGTGCCACTTTGTTCATGCTTCATTCTCTCGTCATCCATTTTATCTATATCTTCTTTCCAGTTCATTCTCTTGCTGGTCATTTTATGTGTCTTCTTTGTGGTTCATTCTCTTGTCCCCCATTTCATCTATCTTCTGTGTGGTTCATTCCTCTTGGGACTCTTGACCCCCATTTCAACTATCTTCTTTGCAGTTCATGCTCTTATGCTCCATTTTATCTATCTTCTTGGCAGTTCATTTTCTTGCTCTCCATTCTATCTATCTTCTTTGCAGTTCATTCTCTCGACCTCCATTTTTTTTTACAATCATATTTCTTCTGCTCTGATGATATGTTAACAGCTTGCGATCATGATCCCGTATTTTTTTAATGTTTTTTTTTTCCTAGTCCAACGTTTCTAGGATTAGCATTATAGTGTTTATAGTCTTAATTAGTGTTTACAGTTTATATCATTTTGTATTAATTATTCTTGGGAGCGAAGAGTCTTTTATTGTTTAGAACTAATTAAACAACTGTTCAAGTTCAGAGGTAAAGAAACAGTTTTTTGACTACAGCTCTGGAATTCCTAATTCCTAATTCCTTGTCCTCCTCCTGGTGTCATAAAATCTGCAGCTCAGACATATGATGATTTTTGTTGCAGGACTTTTTGACATAGAGCCATGCTGGGTGAGGTGTCTGTTAGGAAATTTGGGGTGAGTAATACAAACCTCTCACGTTTTAATGAAATTAGAATTTGGGACAGATTTCTCACATTTTAATGAACTTAGAATCCATGACAGATTTCTAACAAAGAAACTAACACTCGTTTAAACTTCTTTTTTTGTTTTGGCTTTTGAAAACTTTTGTACAATTTTTTACAGGAGTTGTTGGGAGAGATAAGTGTTCATTTAGCAAGAGTGTCAAGAAAGGATTTATTCATCTTTTGTTTTGGGGGGGCCAGCTCTATCTTTTGAAAAGCTTTTTAGAGTAGAGTGTTGAAGAGAACAAGATTTGGTTTGAAAGTACCGATCGTATTGTTGGCAGACAATAAGGTAGAACTCTTCTTTGGTTTGAATTTGTGCTTGCATGTGAGAGAGAGAGAGGGAGGGAGGGAGGGAGGGAGGGAGAGAGAGAGAGAGAGAGAGAGAGAGAGAGAGAGAGAGAGTGTGTGTGTGGTGGTGGTGGTGTTGCTGCAACATGTGATTTTGATGTACTTACGGACATTTGAATCAAATCTGTGCAACATTCCTGCCACAAAATCTTGACAATTTTGTGAAATCAAATAAATAAAAATGAAGGCAAAAATAGAACAATCAAAGCAGAATCAAAGAACTGCCGGGTCCAGTTATAAACCTCAAAGAACTGAGCTGTTTCATGAAAGAACCACTGAGGGTCTGTTTGTTGTCTGTTCCTGTTTCTAACCAAAAGAAAAAACTACACATATGAATCATCAGCTTCTTATATGTCATGCAAAAATTTTTGGATACAATTTGTATAAGAACCTCTCTTCACACAAAATGAACTCTTTTCATTCACGAAAAACTCTAGATGATTTGTATGAAATTGCCAATGTGTTTATGGCGCTAATCAACCTCCAAAGAAACTATATAGAAATCAATCTGATTTGATGCATCACCCTTTTGTTAGCAAGTGCATCATCACCCTCGAGAAATTCACAGCTTTGATAAAATATTAGTATTGGGATTTGGTGTAATGAACGATGATGTTGCAATTATGCACATTATTGAAATTATGCCCCCCCCCACGTGTATGAGAATGAGATTTGATGCAAGAAAGTGGCACAATGTTGTAAGATTTTGTTTCACAAGACCTTTGCTTAGCTTGCACAAAAAATGTCATTTTTTTGCATGTTGTAATGATTCTCTTCAATCCCCTTCTAACCAATTGCAACTATGGCATTGCACTTTTGTTGAATTCCTTTGTTGGCACAACAATTAAAAAATTCCCAAGACATTTTCACCAATTATCTGTGAAGGTGGTGTAACAACTTGAGTTGATGAGATGTAGAACCTTGTTGAATAAGTGCATAGTTTTGAACTTCATCTTCCAAAACCTCAACAAAGGATAGAGACTTTCCATCACTCTTTTCACCAAAGATAATCCTTTGAATAGCCCTATCATGCAACATCTTGTCCACTCTTGACTAGTTGTCCTCGTATCTATGTCCAATAATTCCCATTCCGATCCAAAAAGATACAAATTCTTCTTGCATGTGATTTATCCTAGTGCTCCTACCATATTTGTTGCTAATCTCCGTGTTTTCCAATCCCAATAGGGCCTTTTGAGAACCAAACATGAGAGCCAACCTTCCATTTACTCGATAGCATAAAGAAAAGAGGATGAAGTTCATCATCATTAGGACCTTAAATAGGTTTACGTGTACCATCAAATTTTGGAAGGTTTCAATGATGTCTTCACTACTACAAAATGTGGGTATAGTTCATTAGTCCCCATTCATTAGACCAATGAATTCATTACTTCTTCATTGGTCCCCGTTCATTACAACAAGTGAATTCACTCAAAATCCAGTGAAATCACTTGGCATACATGGACACCTTTTGTTGTAGTAATTCCATTGGGCAATCCACAAGCTTCCTTAAATTTTGCACATCACAACACATAACATCACCCTTCTAATTTTTAGAAAGCCCAAGGCTATATGGAAACATTTTCCCATAACAATGTCAATGTTAAAAAATCTCCTTCCATAATAGCATGCATCTTTGCGACTACACAAACAAAGAAGTTCCATGTGCAATAAACCACTAGGAACAATAACTAAGAATCTCTTCATCTAGTAATGTCAAAATATTAGGATTTTTCATTTGCTTCCCAAGTCCAATGGCAAATTCACACATCACTACCTCATCTCCATCAATCTTAGCCTTTTAATAGTAAACATGTTGAACTTTTCCTATAGTTTGCTTGTATCAATTGATTTCAAATTACATATCCCCAATATTAGTCGTCCAATTGCATTCATCATAGACTAAAATGATTGGGGTGGATACATACTACCATCTTCTTTATTCACTTCAAGGATAAACAAGGACAACATCTACACAAATCTTTAGATATCCTCTTGCTTTGGCAAATCTTCCATAAACAAGCTAATACTGGAACCTTTTTCTGCATGCCAATCATCAAAAGTCTTTCAAGCCCCCTTAATGATAGCTCCTTTGATGTCCCCCTTCATCAATTGTCCATAGTTTTCTTATTAAAGAAATGTTAGCGTGTCTCCATCTCAAAAAACTTAGATTTCCAACAATAGTTTTTTTAGAGTTAAATTAAAAACCAAACCTCCATGAATATCATCCTCTTTGTTCCTCAATTCTAGTACAGTGTAAACAACATCATGAATAGAAAAACACAAAAAAAATAATGACCATAAGGAACCATAAAAAAACAAAAAGCAAAAATGAAATACATGTTTATTTTATTATTTTCACCAATGGAAAATAAGAGTTATTTTCAATTTGTAATATAAAAAGTTGGAAAATTTTCCCCCTCAAACATTAAAAAATTATATATTTTTAAATTCCCAATTTTTTTTGTTAAGATAAACAAAAATTGTCAAAAAAACATACATTGATAAACCTTATATAAATATCACATCAAGCTTCCAATATCACAAAATTTCAATAAAATCTGAGTAAAAATCATAAAAAATATGGATTTCAAAGTGTAAAAATTGCATGAATAACAAATATATTACTTATATATAAATGATGTCTCTTTTATAATAAAATTAATTTAACATTTTACTTATATATAGATTTAAGCTAAATTTATGCAACTATTGTGATATAACTTGCCATAAAATTTTGCAATTTGTGTACAAAACTATGAAAATTAGATTTCACACAAAATTTGTGTGCACCTATGAGGCTTAGTAAATTTGTGATGTGATGTTGGACAAATAATTGATTTATTTGCATATACCCATAGGTAAATTTATATGAATATGGCCATCATTCTCCTTTTCTTTTTATGATTTCATTAATATCTTCGAAGACATTCATATTTACATACAACAAACCCACAAAACCATTCCTTGTGTAATGGATTGTTCACCCATAAGCTCTACTATCAATTAAACAAAATCAAATACTTGCAATAACACTAATTTCCATGATGTGAAAACATGGCATGTTTTTATCCATGTCTTAAAAGGGCACCTTATTAACTGTAATAAAGTGGTGGGTTTTACGAAAAACATAATATTTATAAAATTATTTTTCATTTTTCATTTCCTTGATACCTAATAAATATCATGGGATTTTTCAAAAAAAAACATGTGGTGATTTTTGCACTATGTAAATCTTTCAAGGACAAGTTTTATTAGAATTGAGCATGCCCTTGCCTCCACCTCATGGGCCCTTATTTAAATAAAGCTCACCTCCTTGGGCTTTACCCTACACAAAAACATTTATAGGTCTATTGTAATTTTAATACTTAATGATCTTGACATCGAATTAAGGCTTTCTACTTTTAAGTCGAAAAATGGGGGGTTTATTTTGGCAAAATTGCCTAATGGTGTGCATGTACCTTTTTTTTTAACATAATAACTTAATAAACCTTAAAACCTATTATCAGATGTGGCAAGCTTTCAAAAGCCCTAGTTGCTAATTGGCACATTTTTGTTTTATAATATCACCATTACTTTAAACAATCATTGTTTCATTCACCAAAATCACTTTGATGCCCAAGATGTTTATTGTTATTTCATGTCACCTTCAAAAGATGGGCTCTCACCATCACCACCTTTGCACTTTCAGTTGAGATCACCAATAGTATGTAGCGATGGTGTAAGTGGTTAATGTTATGCATTGTTTTCTCTTGTTGTTACAAGGCACTTTTCTCTTTTGCTACTACTACACACTATTATCTTTTGCTAGTATGCATAATTCTCTCTTGTCTAGTTGTTGCATAGTTCAATGATCAAACCACCTTTGGTGCCTTTTCAAAACTTTAGATTTCACAGTTTTTTTTTCCTCAAGTGGAATCAACGAATGGCCACATAACATCTTCTAACCAGTACACCCAACCTTGGATTCTCTTTATGAACCTCCTTTTTAGGCTAACCTTTGAATTTCTACCCCAAAAATTTAGAAAAAATGGAAAAAAATGAGCAACACAAAGATTTTCAAGATGTTTAGAATGTTAAAACTTTCATAGCTAAATCCATGGTGGATTTAGATGGGAAGCTGCATCAAATGATATGCAATCCTAAGTTAGTAAAGTTGGGGAATTTTACATGAACAAAAAAACCCTTCATGCCAAGAACAAATAATCATATGTAATAACTAGGAAGGATATTATTGTTGTTCAAGTTTGCCATACGGGTATTAGAGAAAAGGAAAAGAAAACTATTTTAATTTGTTGTTTTCCACATGTTTCTAAAGGAAGACCTATGATTAACTATGAAAATAGGAATAACATGTTATAATTTTTTTAAGTCAAAAACTTCCCAAGAATGCATTAGTCAAGTCTAGTTAGTTGGGGGACGGCATCTTGCATGCATGAGATGGTCATCAATAAAACAAATGACCTAATTGAAGTTGTTAGATTCATTTCATTTTCATGTGATGAAGTTATTACTTGTGATCAACAATCCTAGGTTCCATTCATGCGTATATGGTTGAAGATTGGCAATGAACCCCATTGTTATTGTCCTTGCAATAGGTGTGATTGATGGAGCCACTTTAGATAATCTAAAGTGAATTTTGGTGGATGCCATGGTGTTGTTTAGTAATTTGACTCCCTTAATGACTGCATCCAAATTGATAACATTCAAAATTGAATAGGTGTGATTGTGAAATTGAAATATTATAATGTGCCATTTATGGTTAATGTGCATGACCATCACATGAATCTAGTGATTTAAATTCTTTTTAAGTTGGGCAAGATTGAAGACATGTTGTAAAGCTTGTATGCACATTTTTTTCACTTCCCAAAAAGAACTTAAGACCTTACTGAACTAGTCAACATCATGGAAACAAGGGCTCAACGCATTCTTAGGAACATCAAGACATGATGGATTTCAATGTTGTTCCTTGTTAAGAGAGTGTTGAAAAAATACAAAACCTTGGTTTTGAAATGCATCAAGATTCTAAAGTAAACAATCAAATTGCCCATAATTTGGAACTATTTTGTGACTTATAGGTCATGTTGGGATTTTCTTGCTTAATGCCAATGTTTGAAGGGTTGAATGAACTAATCAAATTCATTTAATTTTGATAATGCTTTGTGTGTGATTTTTTTTAATTGTGAAATTGTGCCAAATAAATTTCTACTATTGGTATAATGACCCTTAGACTACATATATGGATTATGTGTTCCTTGGGTATATGGAATGTTGAATGTGTTAGGTGTGTTAATTAACTACTCAGTTAGGTCCCAATTAGTTAAGGATTGTTAGCTCAATTATTTGGGTTTTATTTTGGACCAATTCAAATGTGAACAAGGTTTGGTATATTTTTGTTGATGGGATATAATCCCAAGTTGTATGATTTCAAATCACTTTTGGTGATTTGAGATTTTAAAGCATACACAAGTTTTATTATTATAGTTTTTTGTGTTATACAAGTTTTTTTGGCACAATTTTTGTCAAGTTTTTTGTTTTGTGTTTTTTGGACTTGGATTCTTATTTGTTGTAAGGTTTAGGGTTGTATCTTTTGAATCACATGGAGGTGGTTTGGATATGGTGTACCGTACATAGTATTTTATGTTATGTGTTGTATGTGTGGTGATAATGTGATTGTAGGCATCGACACAAAAGTCACAACATATGTGATGGTGCATGAATGGGCACAACTTGATCTACACATAGGTTTGAAGAACTTGAACTTTTGAATTGTTGGCATTTCCATCATGATGCATTATCATTGTTTTAAAAATGGTGTTTTATATGCTTATGATTCAAGTCACATTCCAACAAATTGTTGATGATGTTCAAAAGTAGTGTGTTTTGAAGTATCAACCAGGGTTAATGAGGATCTTGAAAAAATTTATTGTGCAAGATGTGATGGATGCTTTAAGTCTAATTTACCCACAATATTGGTTGAAATTTACATGTAAGGAGACCTTCCTCGTCCATTTGACTATCTTGAAAGGGGTCTATTGTTAACCCAAGAAGCTTGGATCCCAACAATAGTCGATGATCACATTTTGAACTTGTCCAATAATGCCTTGTTTTTTATTCATCTCAATGAGTTCATGAAAGTGACAAAATTGGTAGTGGTTTAAATCATATGGGATCCATGGAAGACAAAATAATTATTTTTTCAACCTTCACTTTCATGAAGACAAGAGTTTAAAATAGGTTGTGTGAACATTTGGATTTGGTGGTTTGATTGTTTGCACATTATTTGTACATAGTTGACAATTTTGTTTATGATAATGCAATCACAACTTGGATTCATGAGAAAGAGAGGATGGATCTTTTGGTAAAGTAGAAGTTGCAATTTTTGTAAGTAGTTGTAGTTTTTGTAAGCATTCATGGTTATACTTATGGTGCAATCCATGATAAACTTACACATCCACAATCCTTAATTTGCATTACATTGTAATTTGCAAATTGTTAAGCATGTTCAACTCATCTTTTCACTTTCAAACTTTACATTTTACTTTTATTTTGAAGTTTGATTATGTATTAGTACTTATTAATGTTAAGTTTAACATTTCAACATTAAATATGACTACTTTCTACGCTAGTGTGGGTGAGGTTTTAGGTGGCAAGTGCAAACCGAATATGCTAAAACAACCCCTAGTTTCCATGGTGTCAATCACTTTGGCTATAGGTAAATTTCTCTTGCCTTGCTCCCAAATGTGTTTCTTGCAAGTTTGCATCACTAGAATTGTCATCTAATATGTGAATTGCAAGTTAAAGTCATGTGTTCCCACTAAGTGTAGTTTCCTTAAAACAAGGGTTCAACTCACTCATGTGACATTCATTTTTCAATGTTCATGTGGATTTAGTTTTCTACTCAAATATTAAGGACTTGTAAAAGTTGCTTGTATATGCAATCCAAGTTGTAATTTTGAATTCAAACAACTATAGTCAAGAGTTCATCTCCAAGTTTTGGCATATGGATTCTCCTCCACCCCCAAAAAGGCTTCACAAAAGTTCATCTCCAAGTTCTAGCATATGGATTATCCTCCACTCTCAAAAGGCTTCACAAGAGTTCATCTCCGAGTTTTGGGATATGGATTCTCGTACTGCACTCCCCAAAGGCTTCACAAGAGTTCATCTCCAAGTTTTGGGATATGGATTCTCCTACTGCACTCCCCAAAGGCTTCACAAGAGTTCATCTGCAAGTTTTGGGATATGGATTCTCCTACTACACTCCCCAAAGGCTTCACAAGAGTTCATCTCCAAGTTTTGGGATATGGATTCTCCTACTACACTCCCCAAAGGCTTCCCAAGAATTCATCTCCAAGTTTTGGGATATGGATTCTCCTACTACACTCCCCAAAGGCTTCCCAAGAGTTCATCTCCAAGTTTTGGGATATGGATTCTTCTAATACACTCCCCAAAGGCTTCCCAATTTTTCTTAATATTGCCTAAATTTAAACTTTGTCAAATTTGAAATAGCCACTATTCACACACCTAATACAACTTGAAATAGCCAAATACACTATTTCCAATCAACGAGAAAAGATCACCATATGGACTTAGTGTTTTTTTTTTTTCCAGTGCAGCCACTTAAAAGATGTCTAGGCATGTGATTGTAGCCACTTTTGAGGTACTAATTTCTGCACCCAATAGCCATTCAAGCCACTTCCTTAAAGAATCCTTAAAGATTAGTCACATAAGATGACTGGAACCCAAAGGAAGGCAAAACTCAGAGCAGACTTGAATTCTGGCTCAAATTATATATAGTTAATCTACTAATGTTTGATGACTTGGCTCAAAGTACACGAGTTTAAGGAGTTAATTAATGAACCACATCCAAACTTTGAAACACAAGTGGAGGAGGGTTTAGGGTTTAGGGTTTAGAAATACCTTGTGTTGGGCAGGAGTTAGAAATTAATAATTAGAAATTTCTGCCTAAAATTTCTAACTCCTAAACCCTAAACCCACCAAACTCCCTAATCAAGTCTTAATTTAGGGGGTTTAGGGTTTAGGGTTTGGTGGGTTTAGAAATTTTAACCACCAAACTCCTCAATCAAGTCTTAAGTCGATTCTTCAATTTAATTTTGGAAGGTTCTCAAACACGAAGTAGAAGAGCAATAATTATTCTAAAAAATCAAAGGAACCGGTTATAACATATGACCATGGTTCTCCCACTAGCCTAATAGGGGAGGTTCTTTGACTCTGAAATGTTTTTAAAAAAATCAAAACTCATGGTTCTTTGATTATGAAAATTTTCAGAATTTTGAACTGAAGGTTGTATGATTTTTAAAATTTCAGGAAAAAAGAAAAAAGAAAAACTGAAATTTAGTAACAAAATCAAATACCCTTGTGCACACACATATATATACGATGAGAGAGACTTAGAGGCATGCACAAAAAATGGGTGCATAAAGACTTGCGCCAATTTTTTTAAGTGTAATCGGAGGGTACCTTACTCAACAATAGATACCCATGCCAAAAGAAAACATTTTGAGCATGAAGAAGCCATTGGGCAAGAGCAAAAAACTACAAGCAACAAATTAGGGTTTAGGATTTAAGGTAGAGCGAAAAGGAAGGCCAAAGTCATAGTAGTTGCACCACTTAAAATAATGAAATAACAAATAGGTTTTTGTATGTGTAAGTGAATGAATGAATGAAATTTTTGTATGTGTGAATGGATGAATGAAGTTTTTGTATGTGTGAATGGACAAATGAAAGTTTTGTATGTGTGAATGGATGAATAAAGGTTTTTGTATGTGTGAATGGATGAATGAAATTTTTGTACGTATGAAAGGATGAATGAAGGTTTTTGTATGTGTGAATGGATGAGTGAAAGTTTTGAATGTGTGTGGATGAAGGAAGGTTTTGTATGTGTGAATGGATGAAGGAAGGTTTTGTATGTGTGCGGATGAAGGAAGGTTTTGTATGTGTGATGGATGAATGAAAGTTTTGAATGTGTGTGGATGAAGGAAGGTTTTGTATGTGTGAATGGATGAAGGAAGGTTTTGTATGTGTGAATGGATGAAGGAAGGTTTTGTATGTGTGAATGGATGAAGGAAGGTTTTGTATGTGTGATGGATGAATGAGAGTTTTGAATGTGTGTGGATGAAGGAAGGTTCTGTATGTGTGATGGATGAATGAAGGCTAATTTGTATGTGTGATGGATGAATGAAGGCTAATTTGTATGTGTGATGGATGAATGAGGCTAATTTGTACGTGTGAATGAATGAATGAAGGTTAGTTTGTATGTGTGAATGGATGAATGAAGGTTAATTTGTTTGTGTGAATGGATGAATGAAGGTTAATTTGTATGTGTGAATGGATGAAGGAAGGTTAATTTGTATGTGTGAATGGATGAATGAAGGTTAATTTGTATGTGTGAATGGATGAATGAATGAAGGAAGAAGGCTTTGAAATTATGAAGAGGAATTTGTGACCAGCCTCTTTGTATGGGTCTAGTGGGTGTGGTCCCTGACCCACTCTGAAATTGGCACAACAAAGTCATGAATATCAATTATTGTTATACAGAAGGCCATAATAACACTAATAATAAATTGTCAGTAGAGAGAGGCAACTCCAACTTGGGTGTAGTAGTAGTAGTAGAACTAGTAGTAGAACTAGAACTAGAACTAACTGTGGTTAAAAAAAGTCAGTGGTTACTGATGTATTAATTCTCCTAGTTAGCTAGCTAGTGGGCCCCTTCCCTGAGCCAAAAGGTCCAAGTCTAAAGTAAACATTGTGTAAGGTCACCCATCCCAATACTATTTCAGTTGACTTGGGCTTAATTATTATGTCAGAGTTCTTCTCATGGGATGGGGAGTTCTTCTCATTTGTTGTTGGATGGCTTTCCCATGGTTTGTTTGGGAGGGTTAATGTAAATGCACAAATAAACTATTTACTTAATTAAATTAAATTATTTATTTATTTATTAATTAATAGAACTATTCTCAAAGTCAAGGAAAACCCAAGAAAAAAAACTTTGAGTTTCCTAGGACCTTAGGTAATCCCCTAAATATCCCCTAATCAACCTCTTAAATAGTCTCCTTATGTAACCCCATAAATGATCGATCCCTAGATATCCCTTAACTTAAGAAGTCCCTTTATAACACCCCTTAGAGGAACCTTATGTTATTTTAAAAATAGACCTTAGATAGCCTTTAAGTAATCCCTAGGACAACCTTATGTAACCCCATAAATGATCAATCCCTAGATATCCCTTAACTTAAGAAGTCCCTTTATAACACCCCTTAGAGGGACCTTATGTTATTTTAAAAATAGACCTTAGATAGCCTTTAAGTAATCCCTAGGACAACCTTATGTAGCCCCATTAGGGTATGAGGGTTTAGGTTTTAGGGTTTTAGGGATTAGGGTTTAACCCAGGGTTATCCTAGGTAAGTAATCCATGGGTAGGTATGTAGATAACATCCATAGGTAAATAGTTTGATCTTGGGTAGGTAGGTAGGTAGGCAAGTGGGCTATGAGTAGGTAGGTAGGTAGTCCATGGTATGTAAGTAGGCCTAACCTAGTTAACCTGGCACTAGATAGGCTTTAAGGTAATGTGTAATGAGTTCATAGTGTGGTTAGAAATGTGACAATGGGCACTTATTTTTAGGACTTTGTCCTTAGTTTTGAGGACTAGTCCTCACTTTGCCCAACTTTATGGATAGTTCAAGAAGGTAAGATGAGTGATACACTTAGGATCAAAGTGAGATTCAAACTAAAAGGATTAGCTTATATGTATAAACTTGAATCTATACCCTAGTACCTTGGCCAATTCGACACTAATTATATTATTTTTCAAAAATGTTGAAATTTTCAAAAATTGTTTCTTCCAAATCAAAAAAATATTGTGAAGGATAATAATGAATATTTAGGAATATTCTATTTGTTGAAATGAAAATTTCAAAATTAATTAATTATTCGACGAACATGTGTTGAAATGGCCAAGGTACTATGGTAGTCGAATCAAGTTAATAAGTTTTAGTTGAATTTGGGTGATTAAATTTTTTTTTATAATAATGAGACATTATTAATGTACTAATCACCCATCTTTCCACCCATCTTTCCCATTTATCCCAATCACTTTTAAAAAAATACTAATTATTAGTGCTATATGAACTAATAATCACCACTTCTATTAAGAATGATTAGGTCTATTCCACGATTTGAACTTACTAAATGCTTTTGGTAATGTTCAATTTAAGAATATGAATTTAACTTTACCTCCAAGTCCCCAACATTGTTTCTAAGGAAACAACAACAAAGGAGACCTTTTTGCAACAAACAAAGATAGAAATTAATATTGTTGTTTATACATTGTGGTGGGCAAAGCTTCAAAAAAAATTAAAAAATAAATAAATTAGGTTTCTAATGATTTTATGACATGTTTTCATGATTTTTTCCATGACTTTTTCCATGACTTTAATGGTGAAATTTCAGAAGCCACATGACGTCCTCTCTCCTTACTTCGACTTTGTTGACTCAAGTGTTGAGGTTAGTTTTCTCCGGTCTTTACTCCAAGTGCTTATTATATAGCCTTCTTTTATTGGGCCCGGAGTGAACAAGCACACCCACCAGCTCACCGTGCATGAGGAACGATAAGTGGGTAGGAAACAATTTTTTCTTCGTATTTTGTCCCATGGTTAACCATGGGTGGTGGTTAACTCACAACATTGCACTCCCCCCGGTCTCCCCCCCCCCACCCCCAAACACAATTGAGTTGCAATGCCTTAAATAAGTCAAGTTTCCAAGGAGAAGGGTTATGTTTTTGTTTGGAGAGATTAGTTATGTTCACCCATGAAAGCATACAATGAAGTTACAATGCCTTAAAAAAATCGTTTACGAAGTTGTTCATGTCTTGTAATACAAATCCTTATTTGTGTTCAATTATTGTGAGATCGAATACTTATTCATGAAAGGTTTAGATTCATGCTTTAAAAATCTATATATAAAATGATCTAGGCGCTTGCTTGGTTCTCAAATATACACATTTTCATATGGAGGTATTACGTTTTGATCGAGTTTTGGGTTTTGATTGAAACTTCAAAGTTAAATGAAGTATATGATGATAAACATCCTTCTAACTACACTTCCCTCATTTATTTGCTCAAATAATTACTCAAATTTTATTAAAAAAATTGACACTAAAATGATCAAATTTGACACACAAAAGCTTACTTAACTAAGGTTACAACTTGAGATTCAAAGACTGAAAAAAATTATACCACAATACCTTGGCAACTTCGACACTAATTATATTATTTTCAGAAAATTTTATTAAAAAAAATTTCCAATTTTTTTTTTTCTTTAAAAACCAATAATTTTTATGAAGGAAATTGAAGAAGCTTCAAAGAATGTTCTGAAAGTATTCTATTTTCAACCAAAAATAATTTATTAAATAATTATGCAGCAGAGAGACATGTGTTGTTGTTTAACCTGCCAGGGTTACTTTAACCCTGGTCTGGGTTAAAAAGAGCACTAATTACTTTTTAACTCCACGCTTTTTACAGTCGGGTGAAAAAGTTAAGTAAGTAAGTAAGAAAGAAAAAGAGTGGGGTAAGTAAGTAAGTAAGTAAGTGAGGCCGATTTACTTTTTACACACTCTTTTTTACTACGTCTTCTTCCTCCCGTCGCTGCCGCTGCTGCGGCGCTGCAGCGGCTGCCGCGCTGCGCACGCTCTCGTCGTTGTCGCTCGTCTTCTGCTGCTGCTGCTGCTGTTGCTAGCTGGTGTTGTCCTGGGGATTGACAAAACCGGCAGCGACAGACATTTACATTTGCTGTCGTAATGCAACATCAGTTCCGTAATCAGTCGGTAAAGCTTCAGTGGTTGTGAAGAAAGAGCGGGAGAGTTTTAATTTCTCTTCTGGCAAAAGAGAGATTGTTTCCTTTCGTTTGCTGGTTGGTGGTGCTCGCCATTCACTGATTCTGTCACGGAACTTCTTTCTCACATCTTCTCCAGTACTTCTTCTTCTTCTTCCTCCTCCTTCTTCTTCTCCCTTCTTCCACTTCTTTCTCATCGACAAGTGATTTCGAGTCTTCTCTCTCTGCTGGCATTTGGAGAAGTACTGGGTTTAGTCTTATTTTCTTGTTCTTGTTCTCGTTCTCCTTCCTTTACTGGGGAATGGGTTTTGAGGTTCTAGTTCTAATGGTAATGCAGGCAGACTGCTTTGCTTCTCTACACGGGAATACTAGTATGAGCTGGTGGGTGGGGATGTATTGAGTTTTCTTCTTCAATGTTCTTGTCGTCGGACTTGAAGGTAATCAATCGGACTTTGCTTGAATGGTTGTCGGGTGTTATCAAATGTGAGTTGGAGATGAGTGATTTGACAGTATAGGAGCTCTTGCGCAAATAGTTTAGTAGATCAGAAGAACACCCAACTGCAGATTTAGTTTCTATGGAAGAAAGAGAAGAAAAGAAAAAAGTTCTTGACCCAACAACAGAAAGAATGTTTTTCTTTTTCAGAAGACATTGCAAGGTTTTCATTATTGAATTAGGAAGGAAGTCAGACTGTTTTGATATCAGAGGTTTTCTTCTTCTGACAAAAGGAAGGAAGCAGTCTGCTGGGCTGTGTGCTTTGCTAGGCTACGATATGCTATGTGCCCCGTTGTTTGTCATTTGGATGGAATGAATTTGGCCATGAATTCATGGTTTCGAGAGCAGCGGCAATAGCAGCAGCATCTTCTTCATGCACGTCCAGGCTCCGCCGTATTGTGCAACTTTTTGGCATGAAGTTGCTTTCTCAACCCTCTGTAGAAATGGTTGTCTATGTTAAAGAAGAGTTGCGTTGCCCCATTCATGTAAGGAAACATTTGATTGATTGTGCAGGTACTGGATTGCGAATTGGCGATGAAGATGACTTCCTATGATGATAATGATGTTGATGATGATGAGGAAGATGATGATGCAGAAGATCCTGAAGATGATGCAGAAGAAGAACGAACTTGTTTGGCAGAGGCAATAGACTCACTCTTGGATGTGAAGCCAGAGCTAACCCCTGCATGGGCTGAATCAGTACGACAAATTCTTCGATCGACGGATATGTCTTCCTCTGCCTCTAGTAGTAGCAGCAGTGGCAGTAGTAGCTCAGCAGATCCCGCTTCCTACACACCAGCAAGGCGGCGCCATGACCAGCATCATGACAAAGTTGTTGCAGGCCTTGAAGGTTGGTGTCTTTCTCATTATTGTTTTTCTTGTCCCTTCTCTGCAACCATTTGAAGGTTTCTCATTCTTTTTTCCTCTTGTGCCCTTTCTCAACCAACACTGTTTGGTGGTTGAGAAAATTATTCCGGTTTAGTTTTCAAAGAAGCACAAGGGACAACAACCAACAAAGAATTGCTACATCTATGGTTCTGATGGAAATTGGATCAAGAGTTTCTTCTTCCAGCTTGAAGTAATGATGAGATGGCCCTCTCTTTCTTTTTTCCAGAGGCAAGAAAATGGATTTCCATCATGGTTTTTTGTTGTTTTCCATGCAGGTGAACTACTGGTGTTGAAAACAGCTCTCAGAGTGTCAAATTCCCATCGTTGCCAAATTCTAAGCCGAGTGTTGGACCTCAAAGGTATGAGGGATCAACTATTGTTGTTGCTGCTGGCATTTGTTCCCCTGTAACCGGCCAACCTTGTATCACTTCGAAGGAATTTCAGAGTAGTAGGCAAACAGGCTGCTCCTGACAACCAGCACTGAAGTTCACAAAATGCATTGCTTTGGAGCTTTAGAACTTGGAAGGTTGTTTCTTGTCTCTCTGTGGAAGCTCACAAATCCAGATGGTTGCCTCCATTGCCAGGCAACATTCGGGTGTTTTGTAGGGTGCGTCCATTACTTTCAAATGAGAGGAATGCTCGAGTGGGTCACCTCACCACTACCCCAGGAACAGATACCATCAAAGTTGTGAGTTGCCGGAAAGATTTCCAGTTTGACAAAGTCTTTCTGCCAAGTTCTGTGCAAGGTGAGTTTACAATTTGATGTTCACAAGAAGAAACCAATATAAATCTCAGGCCTTAGTTAAGCCAATTTGCAAAATGGCCATTAGCAAACAAACAGTTCACTGTGACTGAACAAAAAGACAAACAACCAAACAAACAAATGCTGCATTTCTGGTGAACTGGGTGCCTGACCTCAAGTTTTCGATTTCACTTTCAAAGGGCAGATGATGTCTTCTTGGAGGTGGAGCCAATTATCCGATCTGCTTTAGATGGCCACAACGTCTGCATTTTTGCATATGGTCAGACTGGCACCGGTAAAACTTTCACTATGGTATTTCTTCTTCCTGCCCCTCAGAGACATTGTCTTTGTGTCAAGACATTTTGCTTGCTTTTTGTGCTATTTTTTTCCATGGGAATATCTTAAATTTCACATACTCAAATAGGGTGTAAGATCACACTTGCCATGTTAGTGTTGTGGTGGTGTGTCACCTATGCTTGTTGTGAGTGACAGATTAAAGATCTGTGTGATGCATGCAGGAAGGCAATAAGGATCAACCGGGTGTTGTTCCACGCACCCTACAGCGACTATTTGAAGAAGCTTGTTTTGACAACACTGTGTCATACACCTTCTCATTAAGCATGCTGGAAGTCTACAAAGGAAGACTCCATGATTTGCTTGTATGCCATAGTAGTACACAGTGCACTGACTATCCTTCGTCCAAATGGTTAGTAGATTTCTCTCCCTTGTAGATATGGTGCTAGATGTTTCAGTATCATACTTACTCAAAGCTATTTTAGACTCAATGAAGTTTTTCTCTGGGAGAAATTGAGCTTACAGATTTGGGCACTGCTTGATTCTCTTGCAGTCTTTCAATACAGATGGCTTCGGATGGCTGCATAGATGTGGATAACTTGACTGAAATGCCCATTTTGGATGCTAAAGAAGCTGGCAATTTATACCAGCAAGGAAGTCAAAGCAGATCCACTTCCTGCACTAATGCCAATGAGACTTCTAGCAGATCTCACTGGTAATTTGCCACAATTCCACTCTTGCACATCCTGAAGTCTGTGCTGCAGTCCTTCAGTATGGTCTCAATTTGGCTCTTCTCTACATTTCCAAAATGCGCTAGAGAAGAATGTCTAAAACATGGGTTTTAGTTTTTCTGCAGTTTGTTGCGGATCACAATAACATGCACATATGTGCTAGAGAATCACAAGTTTGCGACGACAAGCAAGCTCTGGCTGGTGGACCTTGGTGGCAGTGAACGCTTGTCGAAGACAAATGCACGAGGGATCACCCTTGAGGAAGGGAAAGCAATCAATGTGTCATTGTCTGCCTTGGGTGATGTCATTAGTGCTCTCCAGAGAAAGCAGCCACATGTGCCATATCGGTATGGATGTGCACCTTTGATATAAACATTATCATAGGATTCAGCATCATTTTGGAGGGTAGGTCACAGTCTCAAGAACATTCATCAAGCTTGTGTGAAACCTCACCTGACAGTGGTCCTGTTGCACATCTGATCTGATGGGTTTTCATTGCCTTCATCTTGGGTTGCAGAAACAGCAAACTTACCCAACTATTGCGTGATTCTCTTGGTACGTAAGTAAGCTTTGTCACACTGTTTTTAGCTTGGTGTCTTTTGTTTCTCTTGGATACAACATCACAAATTGGACTTGAATGCTATCCACTCTTGAAATGGTATATGAGTCCATGGACACCTTTGCACCTCAAGGGGAGTGAAAATGTTTCACAATGACTCCATGGGCAAAGCTTTGCAGCTTCAGGGAGTGAGAACATGTCTCTCATCTTGCACTCTGTCGGTGAAATTGTAGATGATTTTGGCATTTCATGCTGGCATTTTGCTGTTCAGGTGCCCAATCAAAAACCTTGATGCTGGTGCATGTGAGTCCCAAGGTGAAGGACATCAGGGAGACAGTATGCTCGCTGAGTTTTGCCTCGCGGGCACGAGGGACACATCTTGGTTGTGAAATTTCTCAGGTATGTCAAATGTTGAAGGAACTGTTTGCTCTCTTATGAGCTGCTGCTGCTGCTACAGGGTGTCTCCCCTGTAAACTTGCCATAATAACTTCTTGTTGAGAGAAGCAATGGTTTTCAAAGAAACTGCTGGAGTTTTGTAGGAAAGCGAGCATGAATGAGATCTCATTGTTTACCGTATTTTCCTCATGCAAATGGTGCAGAAAAGAAAGAGAGAAAAAGCAGCAGTGATTGCGGAGCTTTACAGGCTGATGAACATTCACAACGATGAATGCCAGAGCTTACGAGCAAGTATCAAGACCATCGAGGCACTTATGGAAGAAAGGAAAGTGTTGCTCTCACAAACCATACAAGGAAATTCAGATCAGCCTGTTGGTAGCAGAAATCTGCCAGTTCAGGCCAGTTTCTTCACTCCATCTTCCAAAACATGTCCCCAAACTTTGGTAGATTCCCTCAAAGCCTCCATCCCCAGGTTCATGAGTCCAACAGCAAGCAGCCGCCATAAACAACGACACTTTGAACAACAACAGATTGTGGGTTCACAGAGTCATTTGGGTTACACTGTGCTGAAAACAGGTCAATTGTTGAAGCGAGCAAGGAATTCCAAAAATGGAAATCTGAAATCACCCAAAACCGTTCTCAAACCAGCAAACAATCCACACACTGCAATCTCACTACAGGATCCAGAAATTCAGAAAAAAAAGTCTTCTTGGACACCCTCAATGATGATTGAGGAAATGATCAAGGAACCAGCTGCTGCCCTTGAGGCTTCAAAGCTGGCAGATAGCTTATCAGGAGGTCAGGATTCACACTTTGAGGGTGAGATCAGTATTGAGAAAGATGTAGTAGACACAGATAGACTAAGTACCAACGATTGGAACAAAAGGCAAAGACCCAAAAGGATGGAGAAGATGGAGAAGTCCTCCAGGTATCTATCATCATATCCATCAGGGAGGATGTGCAGAGTTCAAAGAAAGGTGGCAGTGGGATGCAGAAGAAAGGTGACAGTGAAGTGCAGTATGACTGTAACAAAGAGGATTCTGTATTGATGGTTGTTGGGTAGGTGGAAATCTTGTCTCTTTCAAGTTTCAGAATATTTCTGAAACAAATGCACTCCAAGCCAGTTTGCGAGTCCTGGTTTAAACATCATCCTGTACAAATCATAAAAAGCATTGCAGCTAAGATTTCTGTAGTAGCAAAAGAAATGTTGAATGTAGTATCAATTCATTGCAGGACATTGGTTTGCAGCAAGCTGTTTGTTATTCTTTTAAGTTTCAAGAATGGCTTATTGTCATCTTCCAGTCTTTAGGTTCACAGAGTAGGTGGGTTGACAGATCCACTCTTGATGCATCTGACTTTGAAAATCCCTTGAAAATCCACCAATAGATGCCAAAAGATCTGAGCAACAAAGAGCTTATTATTTCATGTCAAATTCAACTCTTCCCTTGCTAATAGAGGTCTACTTCACCAATACCAAATTTGGGAATAGCAAAACTTCATACTTCAAAAAACAGCAATGCACAGTCAAAAATGGGAAAGACAAAAAATGGGCCTCCAAGTCACTGCCATTTCAAGTCCTTTGCATTCTTCTCACCTTTATCAATCTGCAAACATACAACAGTATGGCCAATTGTATGTCCAATACTTCACATTTGAGAATTATGTTTGGACTTTTGTGCACCATACTTCACATTTGAGCGCATAACATTTAGGTCCAATACTTACACATATTTTTCCTGCATAGTACTCTTGACAAATATGCCAACAAAAAGCTCCCCTGGTGGAGTGTTTCCTGCCCTGGAGTTAAGGGGGTGGAAACTACCAAATATACATTGTAAAACCACCTCAGGTTCATAAAGATTTTACAATTGTTCTCTGTTTTAGGTTTCCTATCTCCCTCCCATGGGAGATATGTCAGTCATCTCCTGTGTTGGAGACAACAAAGCTGGGGAAAGATATAATTGTCAGAAAGAGGAACACACAATAGTCATACAATCTTCACATAAAAGGGGAGGTCAAACCCATGAACCTCCTACCATTCTCAAACCTCTCACCATTCTTGGTTGCTCGCCTTGGCTCTCTTCCCTCAAACTGAGTGAAGTTCTCAGGTTCAAACCTCCCACAGTTCTTGGTCATCTTGGCTGCTGCCTTGACTCTCTTCCACCAACCCACATGAGGCTCTCAGGTTTGAACCTCCCTTACCACAATACAATTAGCTTTTAGCCCATAGTGGAAGTTGTAGTTCTCAAAGGTGCTTGCTCCGAAGCCTCTTGATCATGATGCTGTGTGTCCATGTCCCCTGTGATGAAGAAACCATCAGTGAACCATCAACAAAGCAACAATGAATCATCCCATGAAACATCTTGAGATAATAGATACCATGTGTTTTCACCATGTCCAATTATCAAAGGGCTTGTTTCTTGATTTGAGAAATAAGGCCCACCTTTTCTGCTTTGGTGGAATTCTAGTGAACCCCAACATTGCCAAAGGCCAACGACTTATCCCTCATCATTGTATGTACAAGAAACTTTGTTACTGGTCTGTATGTCCAGGGTACCGATGCTGGTGCTTGTAGCTGAGTATTGGAAATGCCAAGAAACTCCAAACAAACCCACACACATGTACATGAATCAGCTGAATTTCCCAGCTTCTTCAAAGCTTTCCACCTCAAGTGTCCACTAATAATTGCTGTGGGCTACTGTAGATCATTGACTTCCTGAAGTGCCAAGTACTAGGAATGGCAGGATCTCTCATTTGTAGATTTGGAAGGTTAGTGAATATGGACAAGGGAGCTTCAAAGCCTCAAATCATCAGGTACTTTCTGTCACAAAAAGAAGAAATGAATTTCATTAATCTGCCATGTTGAAGATTTCCAATCTATGGGCAAAAACATGACACAAAACAGATCACAATTTTACAATAGACATGATGAACCCATTAAGACCCTTTGATTAAGAACCCTAAAACCTGAAAACCCCTTCAAAAACTCCCAATTATCTTAATCTTTGTGACCCAAAGAAAAAACACACTTACCATCTAACACATCGGATATCACATTCCAGTTTTGGCAACAATTGTATTTGTGGACCACAGGCTTGCAGATTTCATGTTGTTGGCGCTTCTTCTGCAGTGAAGTAGTCACATTGGAAACTGGATGGAGGGGTGATCGGTCACCATGATATTCAATCAATGGGTTGCCATCAATGTCCTTGAGTGCTAAATACTCGACACAAAATGGACCTTGAGAGCGGCGAGGATCTGATGGAGCTAATCCAGTACGACTTGTTCTCAAAGTGACATGCCACTCAGCAACAAGCATAATGTGGTCATCCACAGTGAATTCCCGTGAGCTTCTTGCGTTGTACCACCAAAGGCCCTTTTTCCACAGAAAAGCTCCATTTGACGTTACCTCAACCTTGTTAAGACCGAAGTTCTTTGGAGTTGGCCATATCTTACACCTCATTGCAATTTTCAAATTGTCAACCATGGCTTTGACAATGATGGTATTCTCTTTTATCTCATAAGATGAATCCCTGCAATTGCAAAAAAAAAGAGCATACTCAGACACATGCAAAAAAAAGCCCCTCCAGCATAGCTCACAAAAGCAATTTCAGCTCTCTTACAGAGCCATCCACTCAACTAAGCTGACAAAACATGATTCTCATGAGAACTAGACCACTTACAAACAAATTCCCAATGGTTTTAATGTTTGAACAGCATCTTGGAGAGAAAATTGATCTCATTGAGTATGAGAAACTCTTACCCCCTTCTAAAGCTTCTCGGTGACAATGCAGCACTGTGACTGTGCAAACTGGGACCATTAGTCAGTGAGTACTGTCGTCCTCCATTACTGAGTCGATCATCCTCCACTACTGGAGGGCCCTGAAAATACAGCAAGTCCAAAGCTTCTGAATTTCAGGAACATGTGCACACAAGCATGTCAGGAAGGCACACACGCATGTCAGGAATGGACACAAGCATTCCTGACATGCATTAAAGAATACAAACACTTAAATGGTTCAGAGCTTGCATCTAACCATAATTGGTATCTTTTCAAACATATTCAAGTACTGGGTGAATGAAGAAGCCTTTGAAACTTCTCATGCCATTCCCAATTCGCAAGCTCTCTCAGACAAGCACTCTCTGCTACTATTTGCAACAGTTTATGACAGGTTTGGTCTTTCTGAATAAAGCTTTTTCTTGAAGGAAAGACAAAAAACCCTAATAACAAAGGTCCAAGAAGAATTCCACAACTTCCATCCAATGCTTGTTGCAGTGATGCTTGTGAGTTCTCTCATCTTCACAGCTCAGTAAGAGGTGATGCTTCAATCCTTCCTAAACTGAACAAGAAGAAGCAATTCTTTTCAGATTGGTTTTCAAGCTTTTCTTGAAGGAAAGGATACAAAGCCTAATAACCAAGGGTCCAAGAATCCTACAAGCTTCAGTGCTTGTCACAATGATGCTCATGAGCTCATAGCATCTTCACAGCTCAGTCTCACCTGAAGGAAGAGCCACACTTTGATGCTTCCTAACTGAACCAGAAGAAACATTCTTCTGAGATTGGTTTTGCAGCTTTTCTTGAAAGAATACAAAGCCTAATAACAAAGGTCCAAGATTCCACAACTTCCAATGCTTGTGGTGGTGATGCTTGTGACCTTGCATCTTCACAGCTTGGTCTAACAACCCTGAAGGATGAGGCACCCGCTTCAATCCTTCTTAACTGCACCAGGAGGGAAAATTCTTCTCAGGTCAGCTTTGAAGCTTTTTCTTGAAGGAAAGAATACAAAACCTAATAATGAAGAGTCCAAGAATACCACAATCTTCATTCAATGATTGTTGAGACAATCCTCGTTCATGGAGCTCATCTTCTTCACAGCTCAGTCTAACAACCTGAAGGCTGCAGAACGGTTATTCATGCTTCAATAATAAATGCTTCCCAATTGAACAAGGAGAAGAAACAATTTTCAGATTTGGGTTTTGAAGCTTTTTTCTTGAGGAGAAGAAGAATACAACAAACCCCAATAACAAAGGTCCAAGAAGAATTCCACAACTTGTTTCCAATGCTGTTGCTTGTTTTTGCAGTGATGATGCTGATGGAGCTCTTCACATCTTCACAACTCAGTCTAAAACCCTGAAGACACTGATGACTCATGGCTGAACTCATGTTCAATCTGATGTTGCTCATGGAGCTCTTCACATTTTCACAGCTCAGTCTAAAACCCTGAAGGTGGCTTAAGACTCATGGCTGAACTCATGTTCAATCTGATGATGCTCATGAAGCTCTTCACATCTTCACAACTCAGTCTAAAACCCTGAAGACACTGATGACTCATGGCTGAACTCATGTTCAATCTAATGTTGCTCATGGAGCTCTTCACATTTTCACAGCTCAGTCTAAAACCCTGAAGGTGGCTGAAGACTCATGGCTGAACTCATGTTCAATCTGATGATGCTCATGAAGCTCTTCACATCTTCACAGCTCAGTCTAAAACCCTGAAGGAGGCTGAAGACTCATGGCTGAACTCATGTTTTTCTGATGTTATGATGCACAAAATCCATTGGAAATTCACAAAGAAAAGCAAGCCAGGATACCAGAAAGCTTGGATCTCTTGCAGATTGCTCTTCTATGAGAAACAGATGCTGCTCCGTAGCCGCAGGAGCATTGTTCTTTGAAGGAGAGGAGAGGGAGAGTAGTACCCTACCTCAAAGCTGAAGTCAGAGCTGGAGACATCTTTGGATTCAGAGTTGTAGAGGGCAATGAGAACCTCCTTCATGCTAGGTCTTCTCTCGGGGTTGTCATCCAAGCAAGCTCTTGCCACCTTCACCACATTCTGCAGCTGCTCCAGTGAGTACTCAGCAGGTAGGATCCCTCTGTCGACCATCCTGGGCAGCAGCACAGGCAGAAGAGACTGATCACTGGTCAGAAACTCCTTGCACCAAGTGACCAAGCTCAGTTTCTTCTGAATGGCTCTTCTTCCAGTGATGAGCTCCAGCAACAAAACCCCATAGCTGTAGACATCGTTCTTGTCCACCGCTTGCCCAGTTCTCAAGTAGTGGGGATCGACATAGCCGGCGGTTCCACGCAGTCTGTGAGAGGCAGTAGGGTCATGCCCTAGAATGAGAGCTTTACTGAGACCGAAGTCCGCGATCTTCGCTTCCATGTCGTCGTCGAAGAGAATATTACTGGACTTGATGTCTCTGTGCACCAGAGTAGGATGTGCGTGGCGATGGAGATACTCCAGTCCTTGCGCAACCTCGATGGCTACACGGATCCTCGCCTTCCAGTCCAGGAATGTGGCCGCTGCTGCTCCTGAATCACATTCGTGTAGGTGTTGGTCTAGTGATCCGTTAGACATCAACTCGTAGATCAGAAAAAGCTCCTGTCCTTCTACGCAGTAACCAAGCAAGGCGACCAAGTTCCCATGGTGCAAGCGCGAGATCGTTCTGAGCTCCACCCAAAAGTCCTTTTCCAGCGTTGCCTGCTGCTGCTGCATGGGCATCTCCGGATTCTCCAGAAAACCCACATTAGGTCTTTGCAGCTTCTTCACAGCTGCAGGGACTTCAAGCTCACCAGGAAGCATGGCAGGAAGCATGGCAGCATACACTATTCCTTGTCCTCCGCGACCCAGTTCCTTTTCGAAGCTGTTCGTCATGCTCACAATCTCCTTGAGCGTGTACTGCTTCACAAGGTTCCCTACTTGCAAGCCGCTTGCCATCGGACTCAAGCTCACCATCACCCGGGCGGCGGGACTGAACACCGGATTGTTCTTGACCTCGGAGGAGGAGCTTTGCGGCAGCTGATCCTCGATTTGCATCAGCATCTTCGACTGCAAATCCTCCTTCTCCTCCGTCTTCTTCTGACGTCGTGCTCTCCACCACAACCCAGTCGAGACTCCAAACATGAAAATGAAAGCCAAGCTCATCAAGCAACACACGACAGTAACTGCAGCTACTACATTTTGCAACAGAGCTGCAGCTACGAGCTCCACCGCCATGAGCAGATGCTGCAGCTCACTCCTAGCTTCCATAGTAGCAAAAACTAACAAGATGACAAGAACCCAAGAGTTAGATACTAGCCATCTACAACATCTCCTCGCCACCTCTTCCAGCAACTCCTCTAGCTGCTCCTTCTTGTTCTTATTCTCGTTCTTCTCCCCATCCCTAACCATCTGCACTGGCCCCGCCAACACAAGCTCTCGACCACCACCATCACACCCACCTCCAGACTGCTGCTGCTGCTGCTGCTGCTCACCACTACTGGTACCACCACCAAACTGCCGCATCGCCATCACCTTGGCTGCTCCCAACAACACATCAAAGCCTTTCTTCACGATCGTTTCCGCCCTCCACTTTTGTCGCCGCCTATGGTGAAAAGCTACTGTTTCCAGGGATTTGTCGTAGTCGATCTCGCATGTTCGCTTTTAAGATTCATATATTGTCAAGTAAATGCTCCTGTTCCTCTGTTCTCTTCTGTCTCCAGTTCGTCGAGAGGAAAATCTTGTCTTGTCTTGTCTTGTCTTGTCTTTCCCTTCTTCTTCTTCTTCTTCGTCTCCTTCTTCGCTGAGACTGAGATGCGCGTGGGTACGACGAGCTGCACGACGAATTCCGTGTCAGTCCCGGGGTTCGAACGTTGAACCTTCGAGCTCTTCTTCTTCCTCCTCTTGCGTTTTCTAATTTGAAAGAAAATGGGGCGTTGGGAGCGAGGGTAGCAGATTTTTTTTTTCTGGCTAAATTTAGCCAATTGGCTATTTTCTTTTCTAAAAATGGCTAAATTAACTCTGTATGTGTGTGTGTGTGAGTGGTTTTTTTGGGGGGATTGGAGGGGGGTTTTTTTTCTAGTAGCCAACTTTCAACAAATTTTTGGGGAATTTTGCAAGATTTATCTATTTTGGTTCTAGCATACATAGTAAAAAAAATGTGAAGGATGTTTGAATTTCTTTTTACTTTCATATCCTCTTTCTTCAGATTATTATTCTTATTATTTTTCAAATTTGGGTTTTACAATTCATAGTCAAAAATGTCAATGGTGCTTGAATTTTTTAAAAAAAATTCATATCCTCTTTATAGCCAATTTTACTTTCATATCCTGTTTATAGCCAAATTTGGCTCCACTTATGTCTCATGGATGATCTATTGATCATCACCACTTCATAATAATGGGGAAAAAAAGGGGAAAAAAAAAGAAAAAAAAAAGCCCTTGTCATAGGGGGGTATTGGGCATTGGGTACCTTGGGAATATCACAAGAAAAAAAAAATAGAAAGGGTGGTGGAGCTTATTATTAGGTACTTATTATTTTATAACAAAGAGACGTGTGAGTAATGAAGGGAATGGGGGGTATATTTAAAATCCTCAATCCACCCTAGCCCCCAATGTTAAATTGTTAATGGTATCCTTTGGGGATATTAGGTATTCTAGAAATGTGCAATGCATAAGATCGGAACATGACAAACAAGGTGCGTGTCACACAATGGCCTTGCCATGAAAATTTTCATTTATTTTAAACACATATATAATGAAAGGCAGATATTTCTTTATTTATTTATTTATTTATTTAAAACACATTTCAAAAGTCTTTTTATGTTGATGGAAAAAAATTGCAAGTCTTTTTTTAAATCTATGAAAGTCATGTTCAACTAAGGAAAGAACAACCTACAAAATAACAGCCAAAGTCCCTTGAAGTTAGAGTATTCTATAATGAATCTCAACACTATATCCTTGTCTACATAGGCAAGGCCAACAAAAGCATTATACATCAGGGATAATGTATAGGAGAAAGGGCGTGAGTAGAGGCCCTTCCATGATTTGAGATCTATGCCTGAGGCCGAGGGAACAGGTCGAAAATCACCACGGAAGCATGTGTACCCAGATCCTTTTCCACCTTAAAGCAGAGGGATTTTTTCATGTTTTAGAAATAGTGACAGGCTGGCTGGTAGCTTCCGCTGGTTAGAAGATCCCCGTACAACCTGGCTATAGTACCTTCCACCGCAGAAGATCCCGATTGCAAGCAGAAAACAGGTTTCTTCAGACAGGTAATGTTGCTGAAAATACGAAGGCAAAAAATCCAGGCAATGCTTTAGTAGTAGTGGACTTCATTTGAGGTTTCAAACTAGAATATGCGTTTGATGTGGAATGGAAGGCTTTCATTTAGGTCTATCAAAATATGATAATCCTTTTGACAAAATTTAAAACACATTTGCAAATATTCCACACAATACCCCACTTGACCTTTTTCAAATGGCTTATGGATTCTTATGTGTGCACAACTTGTTTAAACATTTTCACAAATATTCTGCACAATACCCCACTTGACTTTTTCAAATGGTTTATAGATTCATATGTGTTCAATTGCAAGCCTTTACGAATGTTGTTAGGTTCTTGTTTTTTTTTGATAAAATCTTCTAAACAATTATGATGTTGGTTTTTTTGGACTTTAAAAACCTTTAGTTCTAGAGAATTCTAAAAAAAAAAAATTTGACTAGGTTCAATTTGATTTATATTGCCCCCAATTAAAACTAATAACTTATCTAAATAGATGATCACAAAGTGGGGTATTATTGAAGGAAAAAATTGGGGTAAATTATTTTATTTTATTTTATTTTATTTTTTGGGGGAAGGGGCAAGATCAATGAGTAAGCAATTAATTCAATAAAGATGAAATTGATGCATTAATAGTCATCTAGATACTAGTTCATTTGGTAGTTCACTAAGTTAGAATTTAAAAACATGTCCATTGAACTATTTTGGACTAAAATGGAATGTGGTGATAGAATCAATTTTCTTCTTTTAGTTTAGTGATGTAACATGCAGCTGACACCACCACAATTTATCTAATAAGGTTTGCCAAAAATTGAATTGTCACAATAAACAAAACAAGGTATAGTTATTATTATTTTTAAAACCTTTGTGTGTATATGGGTAGAAAACCCTAACCATGTTTTAAAAGTGATAGTAACCTAGTTCAAGTTTAGGTTTCAAATTCAACAACATGCAAGTTCATGATCAAAATCCAAATTTGGTTTCAATAAAAAATTTAAGCTTTGTTCTAGATACCCAAAACCTAACCTAACACCTAGATCTAAACCTACCCAATACCTTGAACATGCCAACATTAATCTTTACCGCCCCGCCCACCCCAATAAGTCCTTGTTAAGATTTGAATGAACCATACATAATCTTTCACATTTTAGACCATAAAAAAAATTACATGCATCTTTAAGCTTCAAATAAAAAATTGACCTTTTTCCAACCAATTTACAAATGTAAATATTTATACACCAAGTAATTTAAGTTTGTTTTTTTGTATTCCTTAACAAAACTTTATGGGCATCATCCATAAGGGGAAAAATTTGAATTTTTAAAAATATTTTTGACTTTCAACTTTTAGTATTATCATGTTAAATGCAACCAAATGTGTTAGATATGATTTTTCTATGTGTCAATTACATTTAAAAACCACAATAGATGCTTGAACCCAAGCACGCCTTAAATTTGAAGGGCCATGTGTCTTTCACCTATAGAAAACTATTCCAAAAACTATTTTTCAAATTAAAAAAGAACCTAACAAATGCCTTTCATAATTTGAAAACTTTTTAAAAGTTGGTTCTACATGGATGCAAAGAAATATGACCTTGTGGGAGACATATATTAACCCTTAAACCTAAGGGGCTTAGTTAAAGTTCCATACCACCTATGTCAAACCAAATATTGTTTGGGGAATTAGGTGGGGAACTTTCCCCCCCGACCCCTTCCCCTTATTATTATCTATTTTTTTAATATGTACATATTTAAGTCACCATAAATTTAATTGTAATTTTTTTTAATCAAATTTTGATGCCCTATATTTATTTAAATTTCAATTTTAGTACTTGATCAAAGAGGAACACATTTTTCAAAGGAATACAAGATAAAGACAAATGAGGAATGGACAATCTATTTTCTTGAGGTTTGATTCTATAAGTTCACATTGTACATAGGGCAATTCTAATGCATAGACTTCTAAACATAAAGTCAAACCAAGGCTAAAAATCTCAATAATAAAATGACAAATTAGTCACAAAGAAGATATAAAAAAACATTGAATGAACACAATGTCATTTAATAGTCAAAACAGTGTGGATGGATTTTTTGAAAGATGCACAAAAAAAATGATGTTAAATCTCATCATAAAAAAATTGCAAATTGAATAAAAATATTCATCCATGCATGCACAATAATTTTTACACATCTTATTCTTGATTACAAAGTGCACTTTACATATAGCAACACATAAAGTAAAGGTTTTTAAACAAACTCAATGTTTATCGATGTCATTGATGCAAAAGGCCTTCATAGCAACATCTAATAACATGAGTTTTAGATTTTAAGCAAACCTGATATATTCCTACACAAGACAAATAATACATCAACTTCAATTCTTAGGCAACATTACAACCTAATAAAAACCCTCAACACGAATTCAAGATGTAAAAAAATGTTTAAACAATTTCACTTCAAATCCAACATACCCATTCAACAAAGTACATATTGTGCTTTGAAGAAACAAGTTCATTCAGATTTTGCACATCATCAACCCATAGAAGAAGAAGAAATGATGTGAATAAGCTTCATAACTCCATAATTGAATAGGTGATGAACCAAAGATTTTTGAAATATTGTGTAGAATATCAAATAAGGAGTTCATAGTCTCAAATTTTGCTACAAAATTCAGAAGAAAAGGAAAAAAATATTAACCCAAATAAAGCAAAGCAACAAGTTAATTTATAAATTATAATTAGTTACAAATTCATCCAAAGAAGCCATATGTCATAATTTAATCATTGCTACATGTTATGATTACTTTCATGCCTTAACGTAACTACTATGCATAATACATATACTAAGAACTTTAGTCCAATTTTTCTTTTCGTAAATCATAGTGACAATATATATAATTGAATCTATGTCCACCCAATTAGTATTAGTTGTGTTGTACTTGAATTTGAAAAATACCTTGTGATTCATTAAACAATTTAACAACACCATATTAGATGGTTCCCACTTACTTTCTTAGTCAAAGCATTAGGTTTAGTCCTCAAATCGATGGGTTGCTTTAAAATGCCCCATCTTGTTCCAACCCTCCTAATTTTCTAAACTCTCTTGAACCACCACATATTGTTATTTGTGGCATTGCAAACTAAGGTGAGTTTACCTACCTTTAATTCTGAACACCCTTTTACTTTGAGCTAACTTGGTTGTTAATAGAATCCTACACAAACAAAACACCATATTCATTGCCTAAGCTTAACAAACAAACATGTATTACTATATCATAAAGTTCTCAAATAAGCCTTTGAATTATTGAAATACATTGGTTTCTTCACACATGTTAATATATCCTTAAAAAAGAAAGAATTTACCAATGTGGATTTATAAATCTTATTCCTTTCATATTCCAATATGGCATATTATAATGTCAAACCCATTGTCACATGCAAATTGTCCTTCAATTTCATTCAACATATTTGAAACTACATTTTGCATCTTTTATTTCATAATAGCCACATTGTTTATGCCATCATCAACTAGGTTACCCCCAATATGTTTTACACCTAGTGGTGGAAGGGGTTCATGTGCACAATCTCATAACACCTCACAATTACCATCCTCACCCACTATGGTTTTGGTAGGTGGAGCATAAGCTAAATGCTTAGGATCAACCTTTTCCACCTCCCATGGCTCATATAAACATGAACACGCAGCTTTGTGCCACATGAATGCCCTTCATTTTCAACATTGTTAACATGTTTTGAACAACCTTGAACCTTACTATCAATGCCAAAATTACATCTTCATTTGATTTTACTAGATTGTAACGTCTAACTAAATTAACAACATATTCACCTTTTTGTAAATGATGCAAATTAACCCACACATTTTCCATTTTGTTATAGATTTGTCCAAACTGAAGCCCATTTTCACCATATTCAATGGTAGCAGTGGGGTTGAGGCTATTTGCACAAGTCACAAGTTTAAATAAAAAGTCATAAGCATTTTCCATTCCTACTATTCCTTATATTTTGAAGAAAAACAACTCACAAAAACTTAATCCAATCAAATGCAAAAGGACTACAAGTTTAAGGTATCGATTTTTGAAATATTTAATCAACAAAACAACGTGGTGCAAGCACTCAAAATTCATTTAAAACTAAAGGTGCATGCATCAAAAACCAAGGAAATGTGAATGGATGAAAAATTAACATGTGACAACGTGGTTGTGATTTGATAATTTGTTTCATGGTTTAATGAATTGAATGCCAAATTGACCTCTTTGAAGGGAAGACGTTAAATACTCCCTATTGAGCAATATTGAACAATATCTGAATACTTTTCGAACACGATATGGTCTTGTGCATTGCCTAGTTAATGTCCTCTACTACCTGATTTCATGGTACCTGTCAGCTTCATGTCACCACTATTTTTGTTTTCATCGACACTGCCATGCTTCCACCTCAACTAAGGACTATTGTGCACACATCAAAATCTTTGACCAGTGGAAACAGGTTACAAGGCCCATCACAAATCCAATCTGCAGATTCTTCCAAGTTGCAGCAATGACCTACCCTGAACCTGCACGACTGCTCTAACAGCATATACTATGTGTCTCTGGCAA
>Ga0116231_10001394_pt1 | contig 49138 bp, 25 predicted proteins | sample S1TSphgellanicum_2_FD_89695 | JGI IMG/M metagenome (GOLD analysis project Ga0116231, IMG submission 89695) | Host-associated microbial communities from peat moss isolated from Minnesota, USA - S1T2_Fd - Sphagnum magellanicum MG | ecosystem: Host-associated > Plants > Peat moss > Unclassified...
AATATTTTTATATATTTAATTTTATTTTAATTTTATTTTTATTGTTTTTTTTTATCAATTTTACAAGTTTTTTTTTTTTTTTTTAAATTTCTTATTGTTTCAAAAAGTTTATATTTGGTGTCCCAAGCTTAAAATGTTTTTGATAGTTTGTTGTAGAACATAATTTCATATTATGGAAATTTGGTCCCTTTTTGGCATTGAATTGTGAATTACTAATTGTTTCATTATACAATAAACCCCTTTTATAATCACGCCCTTGGTGACCACTTATTTTGTAGCACTAACGAATTGTGATTTAAGCATGTATAGTCACATTCCATATAAACCCTTACAAGATTATGACTATAGGCAAAAAAAACCTTACAAAACAACCCTTTTATGTTAGAATAAGGGTGCCAATTGTTTAAATTTCCTACATGGATTATTATAAGCTCTACTATGCATTATTAGACTTGAAAAAGGTTGTGATTTCTACCTATTTTAATATGACAATTTATATTGAGTTTGACCTTTTTAATTAGTAGCTTGTGTATCTTGTCAACTAAATTTTTAATTAAGATTTTTTGTTTTGTAGGGAAGTTTGCATATTTTTTGCTTGTCTATATTAGAAAGTTGTTGTTTTTATCTTTTTTCTTCAACTGGATTCATTGTTGTTAATTTGCACAATTTGAACACAAAGCAACATTAACATTGCCAAAAGGAACTACAATTTATAAAACCATTATATTTGCTTTAGATTTCCCCCATTATAATCACATTTACAAGGAAATATTTGCAAATATTTTGTGCTATTAATGAATGTGATAGTGGCTTTAAATAATGGTGTTTCTTACTAAAATGGATGGTTACCAAAAAATGTGTGACACAAACAAGAATGTGATTAAGACGGACATGATTATAAAAGGGGTTTACTATATCATGACCATAACAATCTTTTTATTGGATGTTATGTTTTTGGCACCTCATAGCTCTTGAAAATTAGTTAAAATTTCAACTTTTTCTTATTTGAAGATTATTTTTCCTTTTATCAAGTTAAAAATCACTATCATAGCCCACTTTAAAGCATAGTTTCATAGTGTAAGTGGGATGTGGTCGAGTTGCTTCGATGGGAGTAATAAACATCAACACAAATTAGTGTTTAAATTAATTTTAGTAATCATGATCATTTTCACACTATCATAATAAATCAAAAATGGTGGCATGTGCATTGGATTGACTTCACTACACTTTTGCTAATGCATTAACTAGACATCCATGTGCACTTTTATAGATTACTCTGGATTATTCTCTTAGCATGGCAACTATTCCCACCTACCAACATTTAAGTCTTATTTTTAAACGATCTTCCATCCACATATAAGCATATTGTTGGTTTTCATTCATTCATTTTGAAATCATTGATCCATCTTTCTATAGAAACTAGTTTGAATCACTGATTTATCTTAATGTAATTCAAAGTTGATTAACTTTTCAATGTAATTCCTTTCCTATGTTCAAGTTTATTGTACACTAATTCTTTTTAATCTCATTGTGTAATGGAAGAACTTGATTTTTCATGCATATGACTTGTGCACATTTGGAATGGTTCAAGATATGCAATATTCTATTTTGATTTTACAACATTTTTAAGCCATTTTTTAATTTCTTAAACCATTCTTTTCATGCAATTCCTACAATCTCCAAATCAATCTATAGCGCATAGTCAATGTCATTGTATTGCAAGTTATCTTGTAACTTTGAACCCAAAGACAAAACCAATGTGTTCCCGAAGGACATGTATAAACTACTTTTGTTTACAAAGTAGATGTGGAAGCAAAACAAATTGAATGAGACATCCACCAAAAAAAGGGGAAAATAATTTGTTGGATTTCTTAAAGTCTAATTAACAATGACAATGGAAGATTCAAATTGGGAAAACAAAATAAAATATGTCCATTAAGCATGTTAATTATCAAAAAAATTCATTACAAAGTCACTATACTTGGACCAACATTTTTAATAACTAATATGCATGAATACAACACATAAAAACAAATAAGGTGAAATATGCCATGTGAAAAATGTGTTTGGATATCATCATGCTTTGGGTTCTTAACTTTTGGATGTATGAAGGCACATTTGATGGGGCTTATAATGCAAGGCCTCTTCTTTGCTCAAGTAATGACTCATCATAAGGGGCATGTCAAAAAGAAGGCATTGAATAATGAGCTTATGACCTATGACACTTTTGTGCTCCCATATGATGTGAGAAATTTAACAAAGAAAAAAATTAATGAGTTATGGCATAAACACCCCAAGGACCCCATTAGTGTTAGAATGTGAGTTTTGAAAAACCTTGATTCAATTTTCAATTATGTCCAACATGCCCCTTTGGACCTCAATTTACCAATTGAAGATGACATATTGTTCATGCTAGGAATTCAAATTGAAATGATGGAAAAATGTGGACGTCACAATTCAATCTCATTCAATGCAACTTTTAACACAAATCAAAACAAGGTAAATTTGTTTTTTCATTATATGAAGTGCATAAAAAAATTCATTGTACCTAATGTTTGTAATGTTTATTTTTCAAATTTTTTATACATCACGGTGAGGTTTGATGAATAGCAAAATGGAATACCAATTGCATTTGTTGTCATTGGAAAAAGTCAAGAGAATTATCTCAATGCAATTCTCCAATCACTTCACAACATATGCCAAACCATTGGATGCCTAATGATATAATTATCAACAACAATCAAGTCGAAATAAACATTCTAAAATATGAAATATAATTTCTTGGGTTGAATTAAAAGACAATGACTTTTGTCAATGGTGATTCAATCAATGTTTTCCCAAATCTCCCCCATGCTTGTGTAAATTTTAATGTGTTGCAATGCATAATCACTTGTGTAATTTGCTACAAAACAAAGTATCATATGAGTTTGGGTTGTCCCAAAAGTATTTTTCTCCCAAATCTCCCCCATGCGTATTATGTAAATTTTAATCAAATTCATTATGTAGTCCAATGGATAATTTGTTATCTAATTTGTCACAAAGCAAAGTTACATCTGGATTTGGATTGGGCACAACAATGTTTTTCTCCCAACCTTCCCCCATGCTCGTGCTATAGATTTTAATTGAATACTCTGTGTACTACAATGTATAATCACTTGCTTAATTTGTTGGAGAGCATAGTTTCTTAAGAATTTTGGTTGTCATGGGAATGTTTTCCTCCCCAATTTCCCAAAATTTTACTAATATTCTAAGTCTATCATGAGCTTACCAAACTCAACTTGGAATTCAATTGATCATATCTCTCTATGAAGCAAGGTTGTTTGTTTGTTTTGTTTATACTTCTTAGATCCACCAAACCAGGATGCTTCAGATTGTTGTTCTTGATCTCTTTGGAAGCTCTCAAGGAGGAGGGGTGCATTAGCTTTGGTTCCATGACTTGCAGTGCAAAAGTTCTTGAATATTGAATGATTTCTTCACTGAAAATTAAATTAAATTAAATCGTAGCTGAAAATCTCGGAGGAATTGGAATGTGCCTTTGGTGTTGTTGGAAAGATCTTGATGGGCAGAATTTAATGGAATTTATTGGGTAAGATTTGGATCAAGAATGTGGGAGATATTATTGATTTTTAAGTAATTAGATAACCAAAATTCTAAAAACTGGAACCAGAGGTTACTTTGATTTATTCCAGAGGTTATAATAGAAACTCGGATAACCATGTAACACTGGCCTGTACATGGCACACTCCATTACTGTAATGGTTTTAATTAATATGGATTTGCAGAATGGTCATGTAGAGATTATAGGTCGTTGGCACCTGCCCAAGTAAGTTATAGGTCCGGTAGACCTTATTGACACAACAAAGGGTGTGTTGCCACTGTAGTAGCCTTGCCATTTACATTAAAAAGTATGTCAAGGCGAAAGAAGAATTATGGAAACTCAAATATTTCACCATGCAAAAAAAAATTATACCTAATCTTCAAAAAGTCCTCTAAAAGAAAACCAAAATCCTTCAAGATATTTTATCTCTATTAACTAATCTCAAGTTTCAACACAAGCCAAAATGTCATCTTTCACAAATGCTCACATAAAAATAGACCTATTATTTATTACCTAGGGGCCTATAAAAAAATCCCTTAAGCTACTATACTCTATAATGAATTTAAACACAATATCCTTGCCTTGGTATAGGCAAGGCCAACAAATCCAAAGAAAGAAAGAAAGAAAGAAAGAAAGAAATGAAGTCAAACATTATGCTCATGCCAAGTTCATCATCTCAGGTTCTGGCAAAACATGGGATTGCAATCCATTGCCTTTTGTCCTTACATTGTGTTCTCTTTTGCCTCTCCACAAGAAGGAAAGTTTGGCTTGGATGACATAACTTGGAATGGAAGGGGAGTTTCTTAATTGGGCCCCCCACCTTTGCAGCCCTCTTTCATTGTGCAGAATCTACCATGAGTGGCTGAATTATGCCCGTTATGCTTTTGGCTGAATATGGCTGAGTGATTGTTGATTCTGGCTCCCAACCTGGCTGGCCCAGGCTTGCTCCCTAGTGCATTAAATAGGTCTTGTTATGACAAATTATGAAAATATACAAAACCCCCCAAAGATTAGGAATTTTTTTTTTGGATTAGGGTAGAGAGGCTTAATTGTAATTAGTATCAACACTAAACTAGTGGATTTGAGGTGCAAGACTTTTATAAATTGCTATGAAAACAAAGTCCGAAATGAATGAATGAATGAATGTAGACTTTTATAAATTGCTATGAAAACAAAGTCCGAAATGAATGAATGAATGAATGTGCCTTATTGAACAGATGAAGTTGGTTCAAGATTTTTTCTTGAATTTTTTTTTAATAAATGGAAGATTATCCATGCCAAACAAAAATTAATGGTTTTTGAAAAATGGTATAAAAAGAGAAAATGATAAATAACCAATGGATTTGAGACATTTTAGGTTCAAAGTTCTATAAAGTTTTTTTCATTTCTATAGCATACAATTTGCATGTAACAAAGTTATGGAAAGTGAAGAGTTAGTAATAAAATGCTGGACTATAGTAAAGGGGAAGAAGATGCTATCATTTATGGGACACTAATCTTTAGATAGTTGTACAAATTGGTCGCTATTCTTTGCACAAGCCAAGTTTTGCACATATGACCAAACAAAATGCATGCAATTCTATACACTTTTATAATCTAGTGTTGCCTATGTTGTTAGCCAAAATGTGAATAGGACTACACATAACTACTTCAAATGTGAATAGGACCATGATGATAGAGCACAATTGTGAGAATAATATTTTAAAAATTTGATTAATTTTCAATGAGGAAAATTAATCAAATTTTTATATCTCTCCCACCTTAGGTCTAAAAATTACAAAAGCACTTACAAGAAATCCCACTCATCAAAGGCTTTCCAATAATACAAAGAGCTTGCCCCAATTTACTTAAAATTATTGGTTTTGATCTAAATGAATTTTCAATGAAAAAGTTGTTCAATATTCAATAGTTTTCTTCACCCCGAGTTGAAACATTACAAAACCAACTCAATGCACCCGTACTCATCGAAAGCTTTTCAATGGTTCCAAGAGCATGACAAGAGGCACTAAGGTTTGGGAGATCTCAACATGGCCAACAAATAAACAAATAGCCTTCCTTCATAGACCTTTAAATTTGACAATATAACGTTTAAGTTCTTAATATACTAAGTCCATGTATTACGAGGAAATTTTTTAACTAACAATCTCAGTTTCTAACCGTGTAATCTTGCATGAAATTGTCGATTTATTTCTATCACATGATTCCATCAAAGGTCAAGTAATTTATTTTGTGAGATCCATTGGGTGCCATTGGGTTCATCACCTGGGCAAAATGGGCTTCACCTTCGAAGGGATGATAATAACTTTTATTTTCCTAATGTGAAATTTTCAATCACACCATGTGTTCAAAATTATTTCACAATCATATGCCTATCCTTGCCTATGAAGCCCCTCTAAGCACCTAACATCTAGCTTATCCTTTGCCTTCTTTATTTATTGAACCCGATATTTTACATTGACAAACCACATTAGACCCAATGGTTATAGACCATGTCCCTACCCTTTTTCCCATCAGTGCATGTTTAGTTTCACCTTTAAATGAGGTTTCAGGAAGGAAGTTGTTGTGGATGTAACAATTAGAATGGAATTGCAAAAATTTGAATAATTTTATAAGCTTGATATTTTCAAGCAGCAAAAGGACATGGTAGTAATGTTAGTGTGCAAAAGAATATTTGGAAGTATGTGATGCATGCATGCATGCATGCACACACACATAAACATAGATCCAAAACTTAAGAATGTAGTCAAAGAACAATGAGAAAAAATCTTGTAAAATAAAGGTTCAAGAATGGTTCTTAGCAATGAGATACATAATTGAAATATATAGAGGAAACAAAATGCTATTAGAATGTGTAAAATCCATGCTTTTCAAGAGGCTTTTGATGTCACCAGTACATAATGAGTTCAAATGCACTAATGAATTCATTAGGTTTTGTAATGAATTATGTGAATTTTGATCCTAATGAATTTATAGCAAATTCGTGAATTGCTTAATGATTGTTGACAAGTTGATATGAATGAGCAAATCCATTAGTAAATTCACAAATATATGAACAACTAGGAAATTTTGAATATTTTAATTAGTTAATACTAATTATTTCATCCACATTATTCAATATTATATATTTAATTCGAATTATTATTATTTTAATTATTTAAAAATTTAAAGTTTCAAGAAGATTTGAACCCATCTACATAGGTAGCTAGAAAACTAGCACCTACCTACTTGTGTAGGTAGATAAGTAGGTAGGGAAGGGAAAATGTAGATGGAATAAATAGCCAAAAAAATATTTCATTTATTTTGCAATTTCATTTAAAGGCAAGCATTTCTTTACTCATTCCAAATTGGCATGCACATTTCTATATTGTTAGTCAAGAAAAGACATGTTCTTTATATAGCTTGTGAAATGAGATTAAAAAACAAAACATATTGGTTAAATCTTTTGCTTGCACCTTAATTTTAAACTAAGATGTAGTTAAACCTTTTCCAAAAGCCAACTTTAATTAGTAATATCTTTCTCATATTACATCCAAATGAAATGATTTAAATTTCATTTTATAATGTTTTCCAAAATCTACACATAAAAGTTGTTAAATTTATTAAAACAATGCCTGAATTGAAGAAAATTTCATGTAAATCTTGCATTTCAACAACAATGACTTGACAACATTTTCTTTCTTTAACCATCATTATCTTTCTCATAATTTGTCCCAATGAAATATATATATATATATATATATATATATATATATGAATTAGGTTTGTATTACATAATACATTTTAATCATGAAATTTCATACAAATAGTTCATAAAATATAATGTATCAACATATAATAACATTATTCTCAAAATCATTCAACGTTACATAGTGTATTTAGAAAATACAATACATTTGGAAATGGGTTTATTAAATACAAATGCATTAATTTTCATATTATAATATTAGTTGGATTATATAATTATATAATTTAATTTGAAATAATAAATATTTGAAAATTATTTCTTATTTTTAAAATATTTAAAATATTATATTCATTTATTAAATATACTTTATTAATATAGTATATAATAAATTAATATTATCGTATATTATATATGAGCGATCTTATATGATAAAAATATTGGACCAAAAAGTATATATTTGCAAAGATGAATATTATGTTTTGCATTTTTATCAAGTGAAGCCCACAATAAAATATTATTTAATTAAAATATTTATATACAATATGTTTACATAATTTTATTTTATTTTAATTTTATATCTTATATACATATTATACATGATATATTTCTATGTTAAAAAGATTTTGATTTTGATTTTATTTCATTGTAAACAGTTTTTAGCATTTTCTTAAATAAAGATAGCAAAATAAGTTTTGACTTATTTTTCAGAATTAAAGTAAAAATCTATTCAAATAATATATGTTTGAGATTTAAAACTGATGATATCTATACATAAACTAACAGTAAATTATATCATTAATTGATATAATCAATTACATTGAAATAAATTTATATAAAAAATATTTTTAATTTATTTTTAATACTAAAAACTTATGTAGATTATATTATTATAGATATTATGTTAATTGATAATACAAGCTAATGGAACAATATATTACTTTTTTTCCAAAAATAAAGTAGAATATGTTACAAAATTATATTCTAATTATATATAAAAATGGAATATGTAGCTTTAATATTTATGATTATTTATATAATTAAATTAAATATTTTTAAATAACAGAATCTATTCTATTTCATTTAAATAAAATATCTTTCTAAAATTAATATCTAAATAAGACATAAACTATATAGTTATAAGTAATATGCTTGTTGATTATTAAAAAATATTTAAAATAAATTATTAATATTATTCCAATTAATTAATATTTAATAAATAAATAAACAAAATTTTCCATTTTATATTGAATCTTATTGTAGTTCATTTGGTTTCAAAATAATGGAATGTTTTAGTTAATTATAAATTAATTTATATCATGCAATATTAAAATAATTTTATGAATTATTATTGAACATAGGTTAATTTTTATATTATATTACATTATGTTAGTTAAATATATTTATATGTATAGTAATAAATGGAATCACCCAAATGAGTATAATTTCTACATTACATTGCAGTATGTTATTTGTAATATATTATAATATGCGCATATTTATATTCAATATATATCAACACATATGATTAAGGTTGGATTTTCATCTTTTTATTTCTTAGAAATGTCTTTACATTGTAATAATTGAAGGCCTAAAATAAAATATGGCAATTAAATTCAAAATTGTATGTAAAATAAATTACTCAATAAATTATAAGTTGGTTTAAATCACCATCTAATATGTCATATTGTAACTAGTTGATGCAATAAAATGTTACAATAAATAATTTTACACATTATAAATTAATTATATTAAATAATGACTATTATATAATCTTATATAACATTGAAATTATCATCTTAATAGTTCCAAAAATATTTTGACTACAAGTGAATGCGTAATTGAAGATTCATTGAAGGTGAAATGAAATTAAAGCATGGTAAATTTGGTTTACTTTTACAACCTTATAGTGATTTAGGTTAGTGGATTTGGACCCATTATGTATGAGTGTGTGGAGCTTTTTCCACAACAAGTAAATACACAAAATAAGGACCCATGATTATAAAACATGCAAGGAGTGTGTGTAGGGTTAACATGTTTGTGAAATCATATGTGTATTCAAATTACTTTACGAAAAGAGGAATTGCATTTTAGAAGAACTTATCTATGTAACAAGAAATTAATTTGAATAATTACAATTGAATAAAATGTTTGTGAAATATAAATCATCATGTACAACCATTTTGTGTGTTACAAGGAATCTATAAAATTTCATTTGAATTGAATGATTGGGTAGGGAAAAGGTTAGACACATCCAACTACGATTTTGAGTTGCAATTTTAGCTTGAATATCATTGCATGCAAGCATTGTAAAGTAGACCACAAAAAATACTAATACAAACTCATTTTCAATTTATCATGTAATTTTCATATTTTTAAAAACATCAAAATGGGTGGAAGTATCCCTTTCATAATCCCTTTCATAACTACATTTATAAGGATCTACCTCCAAAAAAATAGGAGCAAATAAGGTTTGAAAGTAGACCCCAAAAAATTTGTGGCTGGGGAATTATATTTATAAGATTAGGATATAAATATCATTGTATTCTTGAAGGGATCACCAAAAATCTATTATATTTTCTATTTGTTACATCCTATTAAACATGTGTTTTTAAAAAAATTGTGCATTGCAAAAAATAAACCATAAAAGTTACATGTATATTGAAAACCAATTTTTATGAGGAAAATTTTGAAAACTAATGCATGGTAGTGTAAAATTATCTCGTTTCTAGTTAAATATATGAATTTTTTGTTGGGTGTTGTTACAATTTTATGTCTACTTTGCAAGCAAGAAAATAAAGCAATAAAATTGTTCATTGTAACTTGGTTTATACCCCATTTTGTGGCTATAACCTAACCATGTTATAGGTTCCATTTCTTTTAATGATATTGCTTTAACTCCCTAGAAAAAACAAAGACATAATCATCACGAGCTACTTATTTTCAAATATTTTCAAAAAATGTGATTAAACTATATAAACTATATATATATATATATATACACCACACTTCAAAGGGACACATATAAGAAGGTTTTATCAAAAGAACTTATCTCTACTCATGGGTTGTAGATGCTTCCATAATTATATAATGTCCTTGATGATGTCATTTCATTTGTAGTTTTTTTTTTTTTTTGAAATGAAACATGCCAAATTCTTCTACCATAGTAAACAAATCTTGTAATTATAATTGTCATCTAGGATAACTTGAACTAGTTATGGAAGTTTATATTTTGTTATATGCTAAAAAACTTGTGCATCAATCATACATGGAAATTTTTGTTTTCATTTTGTATTTTAAAAAACAAGTATTGGATTTTTTTTAATCAACTAAATTGATTGTTCGAAATCATATATGATTAATAAATATGGTTTATACATTGTAAATTGTAAATGATGAAAATAATGATTTTTTTCATAATTTAAAATAATCATGTAAATTGATATTTTATCATCATAAGCACCATGCTTATGTGAAATAAAAATGAAACAAACTAAGTTCAGAAGTTATATTTGTGACATTATATTGTAATCCATTGTATTGAATCATAAGAAGTTCATAAAACATATTCTTTTCTTGGGATCTTTTTTCTAAATTGCCCACAATAAAAAAACTTTATTCATAAAGGGTTGTGAATTAACACATATCAAATTAGAGTGATAAATTTTGTGCTTTCATTAGTAATTGATGTTTTTGTTTTTGGCAATTTGTTGCAAAAATGTGACTCTTAAAAGGTATGAAATGCCCTTGACATTTTATTTTATTTTTTGTAAAATTGCTTATAAGCCACCCTCCTACCACACCTCATGGCCATGTTTACTATCATGAATATCCCTCATCATAAGTAAATGGCACACCATTTTTTTATGCCATTGCCATTAGTCTTTGCTTTATGCCATCACCATCACCTTTCTTAGGATGCCTTTAACATATGATGCACTCATCCAATCATCAATTCAACATCCTCCCGATTGCAAATCACATCGTTCATCAAACCTATGTTTGCCAATCTTGCCATCAATTACACCTCCCTTTGCCATACAATAGCCCTTGTATATATGGCCATCACCAATCCTCATCATTGATTAGATATGAGATTGCCTTGCATTGACCTTCCATCATTGGATATGGTCAATCACCAATTATATACACATTCTCTCCCATTTGACCCCCCACTTCAAAGCTCAAATTTTTTTGCTAACAATGTTTAAATGTAAGATTGTTCAAGTGTGTCATGTTTTATCCATATTTTTTTATATTCTCTTGTTATCAACCTTGGTTTAAGGCCGGGTTTAATGTTCATGGTTGCACATCAAGCATAATGGGAGGGCATAATGAACAAGAATGCTACCAAAAAATTTGTACTTGATGTTGTGCAATGTGTATGTTGTGAGCTTGATGTGCGCCGAATGACTTATAATGCACAACATCAAATCAAATCATGAAGCACAAAAAAACCAAGTTTTTTTCTTTCCTTTTTTCATTTCAATTCATATTGTTTATTGTTTGTGTTTGTGTGTGTTGTAACTTATAGTAAGGTTCTTGTGAACATTTGTGATGTGTGCATGTGCATGTAATGTAATGTTTATAATGCCAAAGTGATGGATCTGTTTTAGGTTCTTAAAATTTTCAAATTCAAGTTGTTTTTGAATGATGAGCCCAATTCAACTTTAAACTCATTGCCCCATGTTGAATTGAGTGTTCAAAGATTGTATGCCTTGTAGCATTCCAAGTCCATCTAGTAACACTTTGACTCCTTAGTCAAATAATAATATACACAAGATACATGGAAAAGAACTTGTTGATGTTGTTGAACCTATTGAAATAAATCCAATAGATCTTATGAAAAATCTTGGATGTTTTCGAACACATGGGTGTGTGATTTTCCATGGGTAGAATCAATTGTTGGGGATGATGGCTTGGTCACTCAAGTTCAATGCACAATTTGTAACAAGATTGAGGGAAAGGCAAAGATGTTAGTCCTGAGCTTGACACACTTTAAAAGCATGCCAATCATTGAAAAAAAAAATAGCATCTTCATGGGTTCTCATTGGGGATTATTTTTACAACCAAGATGCTACACATTGAAAAATGAAAAGATTTTTTGTGGGCAAAATTATGAGTTTATCATGATCTTCATATAATATGGGATTGTTGGTTTGGAAAAAGTTTATGCAATTTGTTTATGTCTTGCATAAATTCCTAAATGGAAAGCTAGTGTTGAAATGTGAGTCATTGAAATAGTTGTTTTTGTTGTTGATACTCAAAAACACCCTAATGAAGCACTATTTGGATATTAATGGGTGACAAATTCATTACATCAAAACATGGATTTGATGACTAATAACTTGTAACTGTTGTCCTAATGTAATCATGTAATTATATGGGTGAATGCACACTACGGTGTACACAATTTGACAGAAATTTGGAACTACATATAATATTAAAAGTAGTAACACATAAGATTTCACTCACTTTGAATTATTTTAAAGATCACATATAAATGATTTGGGCTTCAAAATTAAAAGAAATCACAAGAATCATGAATATGAAATTGATACATAATAGTACATTTGTGTAAATGTACACCAATAATTTAATAAAGGTTTTTTAAAACCCTTATTTGACAATAGTTTTCCGTTTTTTTAATTCAAAAATTCATTGTACTTTTGTTAAATGATTTAAAACACTTAGCCCAAGTAATGGAAGAACATTTTTCAACCTAAAAAAATCATAATCATCAACATTATCATACCATAATGTAGTAATGAATATTTTAAAATCATCTTGTTTAAATTTTATGACCTTAAGAAAAATTGAAAACCTTGATGGGAAATATTGTTTTCTATGGTTTCTTTTATGTATGTGTAAAATTTCATGAAAAATTTATCATTAAATGTAGTACTTCTTAATCCTTTATTTGGGATTGCAAAAATGTGACAAGGCTTTAAAAATCAAAATAATATTTTGTTGCACTATTATATCATTCATATGTGCATTGATTTCAGAACACATTACTAAATCGGGACATAAACCATCATCTATTACAAAATTTTAATGAAAATTATTTTCCAAATTTCCACCATGATGCATGAAACTCAAACAATTACTAAAAACTATCAAATTGTGACAATTTTTTGTGTACACCATAACATGCATTCACCCATATTTTGTCTCAAATTATAACCATTTTTTTACTATTATCAAAATTATGATTACATGATTGTAAATATAACCTAGTTTAACTTAAGTACCTTAATTTAGTATAGTGTAGTGTACTTTAGCTTAATTTAACCATGTTTAACCTTGTTTAACCTATGTAGTTTACTTTAACTTAATTTAATGTATTTTCATTTTATTTAATCTAAATTATTTAATTTAATTTAAAATTTTTAAATTTAAGTTATTTAAACAAAAATCATTTAATTTAGTATAATGTAGCCTACTTTAGCCATGTTTACTTTAATTTAGCTTAAATAACTTAATTTAGTATATTTAATTTTAAATTTAATTCACTTAATTTAACCTAATTAAATTCAAATAATCAAGTTTAACCTAAGTAGCATGGTTCAACCTAAGTAATTTAATTTAGCCTGATTTAACCAAGTTTGACATTATTTAATAGCTTAATTTAGCATAAGTAATTTACTTAAACCTAATTTAACCTAATTTAACATTGTTTAACCTAAGTAGCTTAGTTTAACCTAATTTAGCCTAGGTAGCCCTATTCAAGCTTGTTTTAACTTAATATAATGTATTTTTTCTAATTAAAGTTAAATAATTAAATTTAACTAGTTTAACTTAAATATCATAATTTAACTTTAGTAACCTACTTTAACATAAGTAATTTCAATTATTTTAATTTAGCCTAAGTAGTTTAATTGGCCTTATTTAACATAATTTGGTTTAAATAGCATAATTTTAGCTTAAATTTAACCTAATTTAATTTAGCTTAATTTAACATAATTAAGTTTAGTTTGCACTTAGTTTAACCTAAGTTAACCTAATCTAACCTAATTTAACATCGTTTAACCTAGTTTACCAAAGTAACCTTAAGTTATAGGTGTCAACAAAGTAAAATATCCAAAAACATAATCCACCCAAAATTTAATTTAGAAATGAAACAATTTTTGATATGGACATAAGAAAGTAAATTGAAAATATCTTGAAGTAAAAGTATGAAAACATAGGTCACTACATTTAGTTTATGGGTTGAATTGGATATAAAGTTTGAACAACTTTGGTATCATAAAAGTAGGTTGAAAGTACATGTTTGAAACTAATTGGGTCAATATGGTGTTCAAACCTATTTCATATTAAATTTTTAATATAGTATGATTATAACTTGTATAATTTGACAATACATAAGTATCTATTAAGGCCCCATTAACTTGAAATTTTTAAAAAATCAATATTTCATTTACATGTAACCCATTTTGTAAGATTAGACATTTTGTGCAAGTAGAAATATTTTTAAAAATTCTACTTCATTATACTTTCAAGATGATGTTTATTAATATTTTAAATATAAAATGAAAGATTATCATCAAGTTAATTATTGTACAAAATCAAATTTCTACTTTCAAAACATCAAATTTTTTTCATGGTTACTTGTAGTTTTTTTTTACACAAAGCAATGAACCATCTACTTTCCCTTGCTTACATCCTAAATTAAATTAATATAGGTTTCGCCTAAGGAGGCTTAAATTAATTAAGGTTAACTTAGGTTAGACTAATGGGTGACCTAGGTTAGTTTAGGAGAAGAACTGTTATTGATTCTAGTTTTGTGGTTATTAGTTTTATTACAAAAAAAATGTTGTGGTGGAATGGTTAAGGACCTAAACCCTCAAAGTGAAGACGAGGTGTTAAAATGTTCCCATTGCAACTTAGATATTATTTAATTTTTCTATCTAGGTAATCTAACTTAAACTAAGTTTATATCTAGGCTAAACATCAATGTTATGCTTCCTAAGCTAGGTTGCCTAACCTACATGTCCTAAGTTAGGTCACTTAGCTTAAATGTCTTAGGCGAAATCACACGTGCTAGCTCACCTAACCTTGTTTGACTAATTTTTTATTGCTAGGTAGCAACACACAATTGGGCCAACAAAGTTAATTTCACAATTCTAGGTTGCCACGTGGCAATTCATAAATGGTCAATAAATTTTTTGAATGTTCCTACACCACCATGTGGGAGCAAGAAATTAATCCAAAAACATAAATTCATATTTAAAAAATATATATATCAGCCATTGGATATGTCCTCCATAAATGTGATAAATATGATTATAGTCACAAAGGACATAATCATAAATGGTATTTATGACCATGACCATGGATATGACTAGTGACATATACAATGGGGACATTTTGACTACATAGTCATGTAGTCATACCTAATCAAATATGATGGTTAAGACTACAAATGTAATCATTTTTTCAATCCTATATGATAGGTCTTGGTGCATTGATTTTAGAAGCTAATTATGTTACTATTTGTCTAAATGAAGTGATGTTTGCTAATGTTCAACAATGGATCGATAACCATGTATATGTGATGAAGAATTGGAAACACATCCAACTTTGTTAATACATGAAAAGGTTAAAGTGGGTGCAACTTTTGACAACATTAAAGATGTCATTTTGGATGCCATGGGCAAATATGGTTAGCTTACAAATGAAGCCATGACTTTAAAGTGGATTTGCTTTTGATGTGATGGTGATTTGGTGTTCCAAGACATTTGGCAAGAGGTGATTACACAAACAAAGGAATAGATTGTCCCTTACCTCATGGTGTGCATTATGTGGCGCAATGAACCAACCTGGTTATCCTAGTTTTGAATAGAATGTCCTTGGTTGCACACATTGAAGATATGCTACAATTTTTGTTTTTTTTTTTCATACAATCCAAATAAGATAATAGAATTTGTGAACCTTGTCAATATATCAAAAACAAAGGGACTAAAGTTGCCCAATGTTAAAACCCATTGGATATTAATGTTTAGTAGTTTCCTAAAGTGGGTGTTCAAAGAGTACAAGTTTCTTGTTGCACATGGATGTACCAAAGAGCAAGTGATTTAGATATAGCTATAGGTTTGCCATGAATCCTTCTAATGTTGGAATTGTTGCACACTTTGATTAAGTTTGCCCAAAAACAATATATCTTTATTTTTAACACTTCACAACATTTGCCTAAAGTTGGGTAACCTTAGTGTGCTTTTACCCATATATAACATCAAATCAACTATTAATTTTTTATGATGTTACAACTTATTTGTCTATATTGTTTGGTGATAGAAATAGTAATAATCAATTGTGACAATTGTTGTTTTGAATGTAGACTACATTATTTGCTATTCCCAAAGTAGTCACCTACAACAACCATAGGATTTTGTTTTCAATACTAAAAAATAGCATATCCTTTAATGTCTATATTTGAATTTAACAAGTGATAATAAATAAATTAGCTTCATAATTGTCAACTAGAAATGAAATGCAAAGATTATAATTTTCAACATTTGCCATATTGAAATCAATAACATGAAAGGAATTAGAAATGACAATTGAATCTCTCAAAATTCATCAACTAAAACATAAGGACTACTATAAAATACCTTTCAAAATTTTGTTAATTTAACTTTGTTTATAGACCACAATTCACACAACATAATCAACAAAATAATCTATTATTGCACATGTCAGTACCAATCCATTATTTTCCTTTCTTCAAATAACATAATTCCACATTCTTGTAATGCATATACATAAAAAAATAAAATAAAACCTACGGCTTTATTTCCTTATCTAATTTTACATATGATTTCACAATGTTTGTTGATTAACTATTAACTTTGTATACATCCCTTCATCAACTAACTGAATATAGTGATTTAAATGTTAGAATACAAAACCACAATCTAGGTTAAATCAAGATCATCTTTTATAGGTACTTTAAAGATAAATGCAATTGAAAACCAATTATTCTTGTTCATTTTTAAAACACCAAACATTACAACACATTTTGAGTTTTGCAACTTCCATTTGTGATTAAATATTGGTTGCAAAAGACATATGCGACTAATGGCTTGTGAGTTATTAAACCCATGTTGTTTCACCCACCCAATTATGAGGGATATTTACATGGCATTTAGTTGCAAAAGCTAGTTGCATTATCAATTAACATTTTTTTATTTTGTGATAATATTGAAATCCCATGGTGTGATATGTAAAGGTTAAAATGATGTGGATGCCATATCAACCTAATCATTTTGCTTTACCATGTGTTATAAAGGATGCCTTCCTAAATAAATGTAATGTTCATTTGTCAAAAAATCATTCACATGTTCTATTATGACTTGCACATGACCAATAATGAATTGGGTGTAAAATCCACTTGTCAACTTTTATTACGGGTTAACAAATATGTAAATATTTAGGTCAATTCACTATGCAAAAACATGGCATTTATAATTACATGTCAAAACCTAGGCTAGCTAGGCATGCCTATGCTACTTAGGCTAAGTAAGCCAAACCACGTAAACTAGGTGGTCTAACTTATTTAGTTTAGATCACCTATGTTAAAAACATGTGCTAGGTAGAAACCTAGGTGGCATAACCTACACACCTTAGTCGAGATTAACCATGTAAACTACCTACTTTAGATTAAGGTAAATGAGTTGGAAGAATTAGGATTTGAATCATTCATCTCATTGAGGGGCAAAGTCCTTAACATTACACCAACTTTTTTTATGTAACATAAAATGTAATCACATTTTAATAAACATTTTTTCTACATGAATGACCTATTCAACTTACCATAAGCTACCTAGGTTATCTATGTACCTACTTGGGGGTTACCTAAGCTAATTAAGTTACATAGGGGCTAACCTAAAGGTTGTCTAAATTACCTCTAGGGATTGCTTAGGCTATTTAGAGGCCTACCTAGGGTTTCTTAAGTTACATTTCCATTTGTGATATCTATGATGTGATGTGCAAGTCGACCATTAAATAATTAGTGACCTACATTTGCAACATTCATTTAATAGTTGCACGTGTTGTGTTCTATTACATGCATGCACTACTACAAAACATGGGATTTCCACTAGTTTATTTAACATGTTATGGTCAAATTTTTGGTCAATATATACAATGGACAAAAATGTTTCAATAAGAACATACTAGTTGTTTAGGCCAAAAAGTTGACTAAATCTATTATAATTAAATGCCTAGTAGTGTGTGTTTTGACCAACATGCTTGATGACATGTACATGTCCATTCTGATAATGATGATTAAAGTGCTAGTTGACATGGCTACCAACTTAGCATGTCTACTATGAAAAAAGTGACTAACCTATTGCCCTATAATAGGGTGCCACATGGCATGTCTTATGTGGCTAACTTTATTTATAAATTGTTCCAATAGATGGTTGCCACATGGCAATCCTTTAAAACTAATTTGACTAACAAGGTCCAACAATTTGTTGCCATGTGGATGTCTATTTTGACTATTTTGACTAACAAGTGGTCCAACAATTGGTTGCCATGTGGATGTATGTTTTGATTGATTTGCCTTACAAGTGGTCCAATAATTGGTTGCCATGTGGATGTCTATTATGACTGACTTGACAAACAATTGGTTGCCATGTGAATGTTTGTTTTGACTGATTTGACTAATAGTTGGTCCAATAGTTGAATGTCATGTGGATGTCTATTCTGACTGACTTGATTAATAGTTGGTCCAATAATTGGTTGCCATATGACAATTTCTTTTAATAGATGATTAGCATGTTAAATTATTTTATGAATTTTATTTGCTTAATTCATTTCTTTAATATAGATGATTTAGAACTAATTTTCAACATGGAACATACATGGGTTTATTATATAATTGTTCTTATGCTAAACAACAACATATATTAATCTACATGGTCAATAAAACAACATCCACAAACATGACATGATTCATTGAAAGCACAAATGATGAACTGAAAAATAGTGCATACATTACTCACACATAATTTTACAACTTAAAAGCCAAAATTTTCATATTTGCCTCAAATTGAAATATGCACATAGTAAAAATCAACAATTATTATAAAATAAATTGAAACATCATCAACTAACAACCATTTAATCATATGTAGTAGTTTTTTTCCAAGGCCATTGCACAATATAACCAATTGCATCATCTACCCTATAGAGTGGAGGGTCATTATCTGGCTCAAGAACTAGCAAATGAACACCCTTTAATGTCACTTGTGTAATGCCAACATATAGATATTCATCTATCATGGAATTACCATGATGTTTAGCCATACCACCACCAAATTTGACAAAGGATCCAAAAGCAATTTGGGTGCCACCAATAGGACTCATGAAGATGAGTTCCTAGTTTTTTCAATACTACAAAACAAAATCAAATCAAACAAATGAAACTCAAGTTCATTATTTCCAGTTGATCAACCTTTATAACTAGGGGAATGAAAGTTGGTTTAACATTTAGACAACATTTTCAAATGAACATTCAATTCAAAAATTCAAAGCAAAAAGTTATGACCCTCTTACATTTGGGCGGGTTTTTTCAGCTTGTTTAATAACAACCGCCTCAAATGCCATTGTCATAATATCAACAAAACATTTTGAACTTGCACCAGAAGTTCATTTTTCACCTCTGATTTTGCTTCAAATTGAGGTGCCCATAGCCTTGGAACTGCCTTGCATAGCATTATTCATTTGCAAATACCCAAACAATGACATAAATGTATTATTTCATAATTATTTACACCCACAGGACATCGTTGACACACTCAAGAAAATTTAAAATTTTTAAACACACTACATGTCAATATGGGTTTTAAATAATCGGGTTTGGAATCAACCTAAGAAGCTATTAGACCAAACAAAATCTTTTATTAAATGCCCCCTGGGGGTTTTGACTTGTGAATTGATGTTGCCCATGTGGATTCATTCCAACATATTGTAAGGTACTTAAACATTTAGACAACCCAACCAGGTAAGGCCACAAACTTTCCAATAAGTAGTTGTCATCTACTTGACTATCAAATGGGTGGGTCAAAATGTATGAAAAAGGAACATTCCCAATTCATTTGTATGGGCAATCATCTATCAACAAAGTGTAAAATTGATCTAGTTGCCTAATTGTTAGATTGATTTCTTCCCACACCCTTGACATGTTTTTCAAGACCAATTTTCTATGCAGATTTTTAGGATGCAAAAGGTTTGTTTCAAAGCATTTTTCTACACCCCACACAAAGACAAGGTGGACACCACTCTTCTCCATTAATATAAACTATACCATGGCCAGTTGCAATTTTTTTGGGACCAAATGGCAATATCAAACCTTGAACTACATAACTCCAAGAACTTACGATAGTTGGGTCCAAGATTCACAAATTTGTTTCCACATCTCACTACAAGGACTATCGGTTTCCATTTGTTTTGATGTGATTTCAAATGTGATGTTTCACATAGTAAGCCATTCACATCTAAAACCACCAAATGGAAGACCTTGTTATCAAGCTACATGCTTGGAGAAAAAACAAAGCAAGTACCCACAAGTGAATTAGGGTTCACCTCTTTTGGGGCCACATGAATATACCCATCTGTACTACCAATCACAACTTTCTTCCCACAAAGACTTGAATGTGTTTACTTATCTAAACTCACCATATTAGGGTCAGTTTCTTCATACCTATGTTCCACCATGGGTAAATTCACCACATTCTTTTCTTTGTTGCAAGGCTTGATAGATATTGTAGTATTTGCAGCTATAACAACTCGTGGCATCCCATGCTTTTCTTGCTTCTTCAAGTTGTGCAACAATTGAAACAATATTTTAAATGTGCATTTGGTTTAAGTGACTAAATTATGTAATCACAGACCGTAAGAAGTTCAATTGCCAATTCCCTGCATCAGTAAATGAACTCCATACCCAAATAATTTCAAAATGTAAATTTTTTTTGTTTTGTGAATTTCAGGTTAATTCTTTTTTACCACTTTAATGTCATCATCAGTGGATCTGGCAACATATGTTCCTTTGGAGCATTCAAATCCAGATTGATTACCATGACCACTTGAATTTGATTTCATCATGAGATACATCTCCTACATCATAGATGTCGTCTCCTTTTGATTTTTCTTTAGTTATTCAGTGGCCTTAACTACGTCTTCATGGTTGTTTTCCATAGCTTCTAGGCAAATTTCCAACTCTGATGTCAAATCTTCTTGTAAAGTTCAAATCATGTTTGTGATGAAAATATGGATGCTTCAAACTATTTTACATAATTTTGGGGAAACAAAAAATGTTATAGGAGTGAAAAAATAAATGTAAGTTATTAGATTAAAAGCTCAACAATAACTTGCAACACTAGTAAAAGTATTATGCATATGGTACATGCTAACCTCAACCTCCTCCTCCTCCTCCTCCTCCTTGACCTCTTCTCATGCCCTTTTTCATTTGCAGGTTTTCTCCCTTTCACATTCTATTTGGATCTCTTCTAATGTAGGCAGTCTTCTAAGACTTATCGCCTAATACACACATATTCATGCACATTCAAAATTTCAATAACAAAAGCAAAAGAAACAAAATTACCAAAGGGAAAGGGGTGAAATGTACCATCCACCCCTACCTATCCAACTCGACTAACATTCTTTTGAGCTGCTTGAATTCCTTTCATTCGAATTGCTCTTTCTTTATTTTCATCTTTCATCAAGACTTCTTTCAACTAGTTCTAATGGTCCTCTCGACAATTTCGTGGACATGGTTCCCCCTTCAAAACCATCCTTTTCAATGCAATGACCCTTGTCTAGTTTTCAAAGTAACCACTAGTTGAACTTTCACATGCTTGTAGGCCAAGGGATGGTCTAAATATTCAAAGCTTGTCTCAAGGGCTTCTTTAATTGCTTCCAACTCTTCGGCTAATTACTTGTGAATGTCATCGATTATTGGATTGAGTTTAAGGCGTAGCCTTGAAGTGCATTCATCCAACTATTCCTTCCACCACTAGAAGGTTTTCCATTTGTAATGCAATGCACCACATGTATGGCATTCTCCCCATTATGGTTAGCAACCTCAATCCCCAACTGTTGCATAACCTTATCCATTGTTTGACGACATGCCTTCTATTAAGCTTGCTTGGAACGCCCCCCTAATAACTTTTCAAGCACTTGGTTGTTTGGTTGGCTAGACATAATATTTGTTGTTAAAACAACACAAGCAAAAGACTTACCTCTACTAGGTATATTTGGTGTAGTTAAAAAATGATTCAACCTTGCAAAATTACTTGTTACAGCCCCATCTATTGATTGTGCCACAAATGTTGACAGATTTGTAAGCCATGGTAAGTGTGGGTATCCAAGCAACCCTGGAGGAAATTGTTGCATTATAATCAGAGCTATTAGCATCTGTCGAAATGGATCATTTGTTGCCACAATTGCTAGGTATGGATTGGGTGATACCATTAAATTTTGCTAGTCAAGATTAGGTGTTATTGTTGTTTGTTAGATGGTAGTAGCTGTTGAATTAGTGGCAATAGATTAAATTGACCAAACATAGGCCAGTTAGGAGGCACTACCCAACCTCGAGGTATTGCCCAACCAGCTGGAGGCATGGCCATACCTTCAGGCCAAACTACAATAGGTTGTGGGGTTTGTGGTATAACATGTGGGAACACTAATTGAACCCTTATACTTGGAGTTCCTTGACTTCTTTTTGCAAACGATCACCACAAAATTAACAATCCCTTTTGATACCACTATTACATGATGCCAAGATTTAAATCATAGCAGGGTAGTTCAAAAATATAAACAAACCTCAAGTAACTATAATCTTAAGAACATATTTGGTGGCATTTGATGTAGCCATGTTGGGTTTAGCTATATCCGAGGGGATGGGATTTTCCACTACAAGCAAGTTCAACCTATCAACCAGGGATTTTGTAGGTCGTTTTCGCATAGTCCATTCTTGTATGCCAAAACATCGTTTCTATATGAAAATAACATGCAACAAGGGATGCAAGTTAACATTAGATATGAACAAGAAAACATTTGGACATTGGTCCACTACCATTTTCCATTTCTATACAAACTAAAAAAATAGAAACATGAACAATCTTTTTCAAGATCATTTTCCTATTGATCCATTTATGTTGGATAGTAGTTCAAGTTCCAAGGAAAAATGGAAATTAAATTCTCCAAACCATCAAAACACAAAAAGAAACAAGTCATTTTAGAAGGTTGAAATATCACATGTTTATTAACTTTCTCCTTCACAACCTGAAGGTCTTGTTATGTGCTTTCATTTAACTCTATTTCATCTGCCACATCTTCCTCACCAAAGTTCTTGTCCACCTTCAAATCTTTATCAAATTCTGCAAGTTCACTCCCTTTTTTGGTTGATTTGTTTGAACTACTAGAATCAATGACAACCTTTGTGTTCTTTGTCAATTGACTAGAACACCAAAGTTGGAAGTCTGGGGCCTTGGGAACCCGACATTTTTGCAATTGACCAACTGCTTGGATAATGTTGCTTGCAATGTTTTTGTCCCTACAACAACATTACAAACATAGCGACTCTAACACACAATGCCAAAACATTGAAAACATGACAACATAAGCAACTAGCACTGTAGTCTTAAACCACATATATGACTGGTCATGACTACATGACTGCTAGTCCATATGGCCCCGTATTTACCATTAGTTGCAAAAAATGGTGTAGTCGTAAACACATTTTGCAATGACATGACCTCCATGATTGCATGACATTTTCAATGGCCAAATTTTAATTTAAAAATATAAATATAATCTATTTTGATTAATGCATTGCTGCCACATGGTAGCCTAGAATGAATTCAAAATTTTATTAACCATTTATGAGTGGACATGTGGCAATATAAAATAATGAAATTATTTTTCCTACCCAATTATATGATGCCATGTGGCAATCCACTTTTAGTCAAATAATGACACTTGGGACCTAGCCTAGGCCACCTACTAGGCTAGGAACCATGTGCTAGGCACCCTAGGCTAGGTTAGGTGACTTAACCTAGGTTTAAAAACAACCTAGGCTATGTGCTAACCACCTAACCCTCCTCCTAGGAAAGCTATTCCACTAATACTCCCCTAGGAACATAATTAACACATAGGATGAAGGCAAAAGGACTTGAAGCCCTCACCCTCCACTTTGATAGGCAAAGTCCTTTGCCATTACACACACTTGTTATTTTTTATATAACAAGTGAAGGTATCACAAAGATATAAAGAATAAGTTTTTTTAGCCTATATTAGCCTATGACTCCTTAAGTTGACCTAGGTTGACCTAGGCTAACCTAGGCCACCCAACAATCTAGCATAGGCTTCCATAGGATGTTTTAAGCAAATCTAGGTCTTCTTAAGTTAAACCTAGGCAACCTAATTTACCTTGGGGCCACATAAGCTAAACTAGGTTATTTAAGTTGAACCTAAATTAAACTAGGCTATATTAGGCTAAACTTGACAATACTACATTATATTTGGTTAAACTAGGATATATTAGGCTATACTAGGCTAAATTTGGCAAAAGTAGGTTATTAAGATTAAACTTAGTTATACTTGGCTATACCTGGCTATATTATGTTAAATTGGTTATACTAAATTATACTTGATTAAATTAAGCTATATTAGGTTAAATTTGACAAAAGTAAATTATTTCAGTTAAACTTGGCTATATTAAATTATATTTGGTTAAACTATATTATATTCGGTTAAACTTGGCAAAAGTAGGTTATTAATGTTAAACTTAGCTATAATTGGCTAAACTAGGCTAAACTTGGTTATTTTTGGCTAAACTTGGCTAAACTTGGCTATATTAAACTATATTTGGTTAAATTAAGGTAAACTTGGCTATATTAAACTATATTTGGTTAAATTAAGGTAAACTTGGCTATATTAAATTATACTTAGTTAAACTATGTTATATTTGGTTATATTAGGCTAAACTTGGTTATACTAAACTATATTTTGCTAAATTAGGTTATACTTGGCTATATTAAGCTAAATTTGGCTATATTAAAATATACTTGGTTAAACTAGATTATACTTGGCTATATTAGGCTAAACTTGGTTATATTAAATTATATTTGGTTAAATTAGGCTAAACTTGGCTATACTACATTATAATTGGTTAAACTAGATTATATTTGGCTATATTAGGCTAAACTTGGGTATACTAAGTTATACTTGGGCTAAACTAGGATATACTTAGCTAAACTTGGCAAAAGTAGGTTATTTAAGCTAAACTTGGTTATACTTGACTATATTTAACTATACTAAATTATATTTGGCTAAATTAAACTAAATTATATTAAACTTGGCAAAAGTAGGGTATTTAGGTTAAACTTGGCTAAACTCAACTATACTTGAATATATTAGGTTAAATTTGGTTATAATAAATTATATTTGGCTAAATTAGGTTATATTAGGCTAAACTTGGCAAAAGTAGGTTATTTAGATTTAATTTGACTATACTTTGTTAAATTAGGTTATATTTGGCTATATTAGGTTTAATTTAGTTATATTAAATTATATTTGGCTAAATTAAGTTATTTAGGTTTAACTTAGCTATATTAAGTTTAACTTGGTTATATTAAATTATATTTGGCTAAACTTGACTATACTTGGCTATACTTGGTTACATTAAGCTAAATTTGGCTATACTGAACTCTACTTGGGTGCAAATTTTTTTTAATGTATTAAAATCTTGTCATAGTATCACCCTTTTTTGTCTATTTTACCTAGTTTTTTTTTACCATGTAAAAACACATTTATGGATGATTATGATGGAATCTAAAATTGTAATGGTGTAAAATATAGGCCTTCTAAAATTTTTGACAACTTTTGACTCATTATTTTTTATGAAGATCAAAATATGGGGTAAAAAAATACTACAACAAGGAGTAGGCCTTTTTCATCTTGTGCGATACACTTTAAAAAAATTTCACTCATTTGGTTAAACAAATATATACTAAGTTAAACTTGGCAAAAATAGGTTATTTAGGTTAAACTTGGTTATAATTGGCTAAACTAAACTAAACTAGGCTATACTAAGTTAAACATGGCAAAAGTAGGATATTTAGGTTATACTTGGTTATATTTGGTTAAATTAAGCTATACTTGGCTATATTAGATTAAACTTGATTAAACTTAGTTAAACCAAGCTATATTAGGCTGTACTTGGCTATACTTGGTGATATTAAGTTAAACTTAGTTATATTAAACTATATTTAGCTAAATTAAGTTATATTATGTTAAATTTGATAAAAGTAGGTTGTTTAGGTGAAACTTGGTTAAATTAAATTAAACTAGGCTATACTTGGTTATTTTAGACTAAACTTGGCTATATTAAACTATACTTAGCTAAACTAGGCTATATTAAATTAAACTTGGCAAAAGTAGGGTATTTAGGTTAAATTTGGTTAAACTAAACTATAATTTGTTAAATTAAACTATTTAAAGTTAAACTTTTCAAAAGTAAATTATTAGGTTCAACTGGGTTATACTTGGTTAAACTAGGCTATATTTGGTTGTACTAAACTACACTTTGTTAAACTAAGTTATATTAGGTTAAATTGGTTAAAGTAGGTTATTTATGGTAAATTTGGTTATATTAGGCTAAACTTGGCAAAAAAAATTATTTAGGTTAAACTTGGTTAAACTAAACTATATTTGGCAATACTTGGCTATATTAAACTAAATTTGATTAAATTGTGTTATTTAAAAATAATTTGACTATATTATGCCAAAACTTGGTTATATTAAGTTATACTTGGATAAACTAAGCTATACTAAGTTATATTAAACGAAATTTGGCAAAAGTAGGTTATTTAGGTTAAACTTGGCTTAAATCAATTATTTAGGTTAAACTTGGTTGTATTAAGGTAAATTTGGAAAAACCTAATTAAACTTGATTAAGTTTGGCTACATTTGGCTAAATGAGATTATTTGAGGTAAATTGGGGAAAACTTGGCAAAAACTGGTAAAATTTGGATATTAAACTAAAGTAGTCAAAACTTGGTTAAATTTAGTTAATTCAAAATATTTAAGCTAAACTATATCAATTTAGTCTATTTCGGTTAAATTTTGTTGGATTGGATTACCTTAAAAAAATTAGGGCAAGATTAAGTTATTTGCTAAGTTAAGTTAAACAAATATACATAGATTAAATGAGGATACTTGAATTAAACTTATAAAATAAATTTAATGGAAGTTAATTTAAAAAGATAAATTGAGGATGTTAAACCTATAGGTTTAAATTTAATAAAATATAATATAAAAGGTTAATTAAAGTAGGTTAAACCAAAGCCAAACCTAGGTTAAATGTAAGCCAATTTGTCCTAAACTTAGTTACATTTTCATATTTATTTAAATTTTCTATAGTGGGTCAAACAATGTCAATTATATTCAACATGATTATTAATTTTGTAGTCATAATTTATAGTCATATAATTACCTATAGTCATATTTATAGTCATGTAGTCTTACTAATGGTTGCAGTCAAAATAATGACAATGACTAAAGTCCAAATATGACTACATAATTATATTTGGACACTAGTTGTAAGTTGTCATAATCATGAAAACCATGTTTTGGCGTAGTGACAAAATGACAACTCTAACAAGATTATAGAAAGTGTAATAAAATACAAATGTAAACCAAATAGAAAGCACACAATCGAAACAAAAAAATGAGGAGATTAAGAAAGCTCATAAGCCTTCAAGAAGAACGTAAAGAAAGTAGAAGGCACACAATTGAGGAAAAATATTTAAATGGTTTATTTACAAATTTTGGATGACCTATGGATGCAAATCCGATCAATTGTTCACTAAATAAACACATGAAAGACAAAAAGAAAAGGTAGTTGGTGCATTAAGTTGAATAACAACAATTCATCACTGCAGCTCCACATAGGGTTTTGGATTTCAAAAACTATCGAAATCGGCGGAAACCTTTTTTTGCACGTAATGCAACAACAAACAAACCTTGTATTTGAATAACTACAATGCACACCAAAAAATGAGCAATGGTAGATGATAACACTTACTTTTATTCTAGACCAAAAATTATTGCCAACTTTGCATTGTTCTCTACCATTCTATGTTTTCGCACCTCCTCATAGTCTTCTACATTTACATGATTATTGGCACCTTCCATCATAGTATCAACTATGGAATTGTGCACGCCCACCATCACAGTCTTGTCTAAAAGGATTGTGAATTTGATTGCTCAAAGTATGCAACAACCCTTATCCCAAGTGACCATATTTTCTCACTCTCCCTTTTCGGTCTGAATTAAAACTTCATTTTGCCACTTTATACCAACTTTACAACCTCTACAATTATCACATCCACACATGTAAGCCCCCATGGTTTTTTTTTGCAAATGCACCTTTGAATTATATTATTGTAGTAAGCATCGGTGGTATGCCATTGTGTCTACTACACTAAGATATGGACATAAGAATGCTCCATTATTTCTTGGATTACATTTGCACTGCATTGAAACTCCAAGTCATCACCCATCATCATTATTTTATAGCCTAAAATAGACTTGTGTAAGAATTAGGGTTTATGTGTATAAGTAGAATGACTAAAATTAGTCATATTGTTCCTACATGGATCAATCATATAGTGCCACTTAGCTATGCAACTTCAAATTTATTAATTGAAATGAAATGTTATATACATGTAAAATTTTGAAAATGATTTCATTTAATTAATTACCTTTTTAATTGCATTGCACATGAATGGGAGGTGGGCATTAAACTTTAATAGTGCAACTACTTCCTCATATTTAATGCCACTTACATAATCATGTTGCCTTGCATATTATACTACACATTATTTAAATATTATATTTTAAGAATGATTGCATTAAATTAATTATCAACTTATTGTGTTTTTGAGAGGGGGGGTGGGGTTACATTAATGGAATTGTAGGTCCCTTCATATTTGGATTACATAAAATTATAGCTATAAAACATCCACTAGATTATGGATTTTGGCATGGACTAAAATTTTGGTTGAAAGTTGTTATATTTTGGGAAATTAATTGCATAACTTTTCCATTTGTGGGATCTTTCTAGGACACTCCAAATTACTAAGGGGTTACAATAGTGGAATTACATGTAAGTCCCCACATTTTATAAAATTGCAAGTGTTTTCATATTTGGATTATAAAAAATAGTTGCAGAACATCCACTGGATTGTGGATTTTGGCATGGACAATGGATTGGACAGGGAAATTAGTTGCATAACTTTTCCATTAGTGGGATCTTGCTAGTGCACTCCAAATTAGTCTAGGTGACTAATGTTTGTGATTGCTTGAATCTGGTTTGTAAGATTCAAGGTGGTGGTTGTGGACATCAAATTAAACTGCAATTTAGTTGCCAATTGCACAAATGCAAGGAGGTTTTGATCCCCATGCCTTATGGGAGGCTGAAGATGCTAAGGCAACTCAATAAGGATTAAAAGCTTATGAATGCCTTTGCATGCAATGCCATGGTGGATTAATATAAACCATGTCATGCAATTAAAAATCATCTAAGAAAACATGGATGCGATGCATATTTCAAATGGCCAATGGCGGTAAGAAATTATTAAACATTATGATGATTAAATTAAAAACATAGGTTCAACTAATGAATTTTCTAAACCAACCCATTAGGTCATTGGTTTTGATGGATCCAAAATTTTGTTTGCAAGTATTTTGAACCCAAAGTTTAGATGAGACTAGAACTTACAACAATATTTGGTGGTTTGGTTGTGGGTTTAATTTGGGTAGAAACTAGCATGTGAAAATGCACTAGAAACTATTCCTACGTGCATAGGCCCATCAAGACATGATGTGGGTGACCATCCTATATTTGACCCAAAAATTCAAGTGCATATAATGGTTGTTGAAGCCTTTTCCTCTTATGACTAGTTACAACAGTTAGAGAACGAAGACCCAACACCACCAAAAGGTGACCCCTTGGAGACTACTCCACATGACATGGAAATCCTAGGGGATCAATCACAACATGAAACATTGTTGGCAAAAGCTTCAACTCCCCTATATGAAGGTTCTTCAACAAGCATATTAGCAACAATCTTATTGTTGCTAAATTTAAGGACATTGCATGGGGTTAGTAGTGTTTCCATGGATGAGTTATTTTCTTTATTGTGAAAAGAATTGATGCCAAAAGGGAACAAAATGCCAACAAATGTGTATGAGGCCCTTAACTTAATCAAAGCCTTAGGTCTAAATTATGATTCAATTCATGCATGCCCTAATGGTTGTGTCCTTTTTCGAAACACCTCGAGGGGTTCTAAAGTGTGTTTAAAATGTAATAACAACAAATTTGTGGATGGGTCACATGGTGTTCCACAAAAAGTGTTTTGTCACTTTCTTGTAATACCTAAGTTAATATAGATGTATAGGTGCAAAAAAATAGCTAAATTGTTGATTTGGCACAAGAGTGGTGCAAGTTCAAATGGTTTAGTTTGAAGTGTCCCATATTGTACAAGTTGGAAACACATAGATGAAAACTGGCCATAATTTGGTAGTGAGCCAAGTTGGAAACATTAGATTAAGAATGACAATTGGTGGGGTCCACCCATTTGGGAACTTGAATTCATTACATTTTACATGGCTCGTGATTATGTTGAATTACAATTTCCCCCATGGCTAGTAACTAAACATTACTTTTTCATGCTAGCCTTAATCATTCTAGGCAAGAAATTAGTCACATTGAACAATGTCAATGTGTATTTGCAACCTTCAATTGAAGAATTACATGTATTGTGGAGGGGTGTAAAGGCTTTTGATGCATATTTAGGGGCAAGATTCAATCTAAATGTTATGTGTATATGGAGCACACATAAATTTCTAGCTTATGGGCTATCGTAGGTTGTGTTATTAAAGGCCATGTAGCATGCCCCCCGTGTGGTCTAAAAACAGAATATCAAATTTCCCAAAAAATGTAATTTTTATATTGTGGAGTCAACAATATTTGTCAAGGAGCCATCCTTATTGTAGAGCTCAAAATGCCTTCAACATGCAATCATAATTCTGGACAACACTTATGTGAATGACTATTACATATCACATCAAATGGGGTATAGAACGGGAAGTTTGGCTACAAGCTCCAAGAAACAAAATCAGTGCTAAACTTGACCTTTTACACAAATTTGGCATCAAGGAAATCAACATCATGTTTCAATTGCCGTACTAGGAGGTAACTATATATTTTGACCTAAGTATTTTATAATCAATTTTTATTATAATTGTTCTGACAAAGTTTCAAGTTTGTTTATAATCTCATCCATTTTTTTGTTTGCTAGGGTATATTGATTTACAACACCCTGGACGTGATGCACTGTGAAAAGAATGTGTGAAAACGTGATGAAAACAACTTTTGGGACAAAGGACACAATAGTTGTTTGGGAAGATCTCAAAGAATGTGGCATTCAACTACATTTGTGGCTACAAGATGTTGGAGGTAGGATCATCAAACTAGCTACTTCATTTGTGTTATTGTATGGAAAAAAAGGAAAGGTTTCTTCAAATTATTTTCAATTTGAAAACACCATTTCACTTTGTGTCATCATTGAAGAAAAGAATTTACAATGATGAAGGTATGAAAGGGATGAAGTCTCATGACTATCATGTTATGATGCAAGAAATCTTGCCACTTGCTTTGCGTCACCTTATGGCAAAGGAGTGTAGGATGGCCATTATTTAATTGTCACATGTTTTCAAAAAACTATGTGTGAAAGTTGTCGACCCCATGACAATGGAGAACCTTAAACAAGACGTGGCATTAACATTGGTTTTATTGGAGCAGGAGTTCCCCCCATCATTTTTCGATATCATGACCCATCTCATAATTCAATTGGTGGAAGAATTGGAATTGTGTATTCTAGTCCACACCCGATACACCCCATTGAACGGTACTTGAAAATCTTGAAAGGATTTGTGAAAAACAAAGCAAGGCCCGAAGGTAGCATGGCAGAAGGCTATGCATTGGAAAAGGCCTTAAGGTTTTGCACAAAATATTTGTAAGATTTTATAACCACAAGACAAAGAATGTGGGATGAGAAAGAAGGGCCAAGTATGAATGATGAAGTGCTTGAAGGAAATGGGCGGCTGCGAATCATGATTGTAGAGCTTCGTGACATGGCGCATTCATTTTTGTTACAAAATGTTGAATTGATGGCACCATGGCGCATGTAAATTGTCTTTTATATAAACTTATTAAATTTTACTTTCTGGCCAAATTGTTGAATAAGCCACAATTAAGATTTTCATTTCCAAACATGAGTTCACAATGAAATATTTCTAATGATTAATTTTGATTAAGTGCCACATTTAGATTATTTGTGACATCATTGTTTGTAAGTTGCAAAATTGAATTATAGTTTTGAAAGTTGTGGCAAGAAACATGCTAGAGAAGTACAAATGCAAGATCAAGAAAGGAGTGAATTTTTATTAAACCAAGGTTTGTCTTGAGCAAGGGCTACTCATGTGTTCCTATATCATCTTATGGAGGTGCCACCATTTCCAACATGGGCAAGATCTTCAATTGTTGCAACTATCAAAAATGGGTGTGATTAAAAGAGATGTGGTACACATGTTGATGCCACCAACACTTGAAGCAAATTGAAGTCTTATTGAGCAATGTGAGCATTTGGTAATAACATTTGTGTTTCAAGTGTTGAAGAACATTTGACAACATGTGATAGTAGAGTGGTAACAACTTTTGAACAAGAATGTGTGTGAGGACCAAATGATAATAATCTACTGCTTGCAAGTTAGGATACGTGGGATGGGTTGAAGAAATATTGGAGCTAAATTATCGGGTACTCAAAACCATTTTTTTGTTTTGTAATTGGGTGAAAGCCAATTACATTGGGAATAATGTGACAATCAAGTGAGATGAATATGGCTTCACTCTTGTGAATTTCACTTCTCTCATTCCCATCTCTAACTAATCCTTTGCTTTCCATTACATGTGGAGCAAGTATTTTTTCTAATGATCTAAAGGAAAGAGGATGGAAAATGGTCTTATGGAAGGAACCCCATGGGAGACGAATAACTAACGTAGTTCACATTGACCCAATTGATTTTGACATGTTCAAGTTAGATAGTGATGATGCATATGTAAGCCTACAAGTTCCAAAATCTATTGATGAATCAATGCAACCTATTGTGACTATGGGAGGTTCTATTATTGTTGTTGGTGATTTGGTGGTGGGCAATGTGCCTACTAGAGGAGTAGATAATGGAACCAATAGTTTAAAAGAATATGCAACAACTTTTGACATGATAATAAAGTATGGGAATCATGCCCAAACATTTAGAACATTGATTTCTTATAATATATATACCCACTTTCCTTTTATGATCTCCTTTGGGCTTCGTTTAGTGTCTCAAAATGTATTTAAATATTTTTTTAATAATTATTACTTGTGTGGCAAATTCATCATCATATTGACTTAGTTTTGCCACATGCCACATATCATAACCCATGTCAATAGAAGTATGACTTTTTTTAGTCACATGATCCATGTCACAATCCATCTCAAAATCTTTACGATAGTTTTTTGTCACATCATCCATGTCACAATCCACCTCAAAATGTTCATGGCTATTTTCAATCATGCTTGACACATCATGTTCCATGTCAAAAAGTACATGATTGTCTTGAGTCACATTTGACATGTCATAATCCATGTCAAAAACTACCTAACAAATTGTAGTCATTTACATTGTCCACATATGCATTGTGCTTTGCCATGTATGCTTTGGTATGCTTTAATGTTAATTTTGATTAGTCATATCATACAAACTTAATTTTCACTTTACTAAACATAGATATGATTAATCAAATAGTCAAATGTAGTTGACTCCACAATCATTGTAGTCTAAATGTAGGGGGTAGAAAAGCCATGGTTTTGTAGTAGTGATGTGTCAAATTTTTATTTTATATTTCTTCACTTGGAGATGTAGACATCCGTTGCTAGTTGTGCAACAAGGAGTAGTTATTGTTGCCATTTGTTTTGATTACATTGGGGTGACAACATGGTAAAGTATGCCACAAAAGTAATCCCACATGTAATTATAGTCACATTTGTGGCATAAACATGAAAAACCTATTCAAAACTTCATTAACTTTCATTATGAAGCAATCGTGCACTCCATTGAGTTTATGGTAAGTTACACATAAAGTGCATATGAAAAAATTTAATATAAGAAAAATGGATGAAAAGTATGTTTTAAATTGGCTAGGTTTTCAAAATTTCCAACATAATACATATGAAAAATTTGTTAAATTATGACTATAATATGAAAATTTAGAACACATTGATACATATTAGTGTTTTATCCATTTGAAAATATAAAAAATCCAATTATTATTGTATTTTCATAATGTTTATTGGAAGCAAAAATAGGACATGTACTTTCTTATACTTGTATTTTTTTAAATGTACTTAGATACATATTAAAACATACAATTTTTCAATATCATGTAATGAAGTCAAAGAAACTCCTCTTGTTGATCATTATATGTTTTAAAAAATCATAATTTCAATGTATTAAGGCTTAATTTATAGATATTTTCCACCCAAATTCCTTCATTGGCATACTTTATCATGTTTTCACCCATTAAGCAAAACACTCTTTGGGTCTCATGACTTTTTTTGTGATGTCATGTGTCAATTTCACTAGAAGAAAAATAGGCTTTTGCAATTGGTGTATGCAACTAATTTCTAGTTGCACACAACAAATGCAACTAGATTTTGCATAGTTGCATAAGACAAGTTGCAACAAACAAATAATTGCACGCAACATATACTATTCGACATGTATATACGGTTATACAAACATTTTCATCCACACATATTTGTACAAGTTGCATATGCAACTATGTGTGCAACTAAATGGCAATGTTTTATTTTTTGACATGTGTCCATTTTGAATGCAAATTATTTGGTGACACATGCCATTTAAACACATTTTATATTTAATATAATTAATCAATTAATTATGGATAATCCAATTTAGGTTTTTTAGGATGCTGACATGTGGCATCTAAGTAGGTAAATATGGTTATTTAATGACATGTGTCCATTTTTGAATGGCAATTATATTATTACATGTGGCTATTTTAAAAGCCCATTAAACAATTATTTAAAATATGTAAGTAGGTAGGTTGATAGGTTGATAGGCCTAGGCTAGGTAGAAACGTTTATCATAACAATCTTATTTCATATTTGGGTTTGACCAAATTAGGGTCAAGCTTATTTCATTGGTTCATCCCACTTGGTACTTGGTTTGTGAAGGAGACTAGATAATGCACCTTCTTATATAGTGTAGCAAATTGAATGCAAGGCAAAAGATATGGGATAAATAAGTTAGTTGCAAGGATAACCAACATAGTTGCCAGTTAAATGTTACTACATGGTACTATGGTTTTTTTTTCAAATTCTTCAAGTAGGTGTATTGGTGAGGATCCTCAACATTAATTAACAATAAATGGCAACTGTCCTAGTGGACTAGTAGATCTTTTTTGGAATCTTGCTTAGTTCTAACGACTTGATGGAACACGTTGTCTAAATCTAATGACTTCTAACTTTTTGCAAGATATGGTGAATTTTTCAAAAAAATCTCAAAAATCCCTTTGTTGGATTCACCAACCTTTTTTTTTTGGTCGTCAAGTGGTGAAAATTCGCCACAAAAAAAATTTGTGCATAATACCTGTGTTAGTTAACCTAAATAAACTATTAATTATATTAATTATATGATAAGAAATAATAACCAATAATTAATAATATTGTAATATTAATAATATATATAAATACATTTATAACTAATTAAAAATGGTTAAATTAACCTAGGTTAAATTAATTAAGAGACTAAATCAATGATGGCTAAACTAACCATGGTTAAATTAATTAAAAGGATAAATTAACCATGGCTAAATTAATTATGATTATATTAAAATTAAATTAAATTATTTATTTATTATATTAAAACTTATGTTTAGTAAAAAAAATTATTATGATGAATAATAATATAATTAATATAATTAATTTCTAATTAGTTTTGTCATGATTAGTTTAAACTATTAAATAATTTACTTGCTATTGGTTTAACTGTGGTTAGTTTAGCCTTCCAAGTAGTTTAACCATTATTATTTTAGCCATGGTTAGGTTAGCCTCATAATTAATTTAGCCATGATTAGTTTAACCTCTTAATTAGTTTAGCCATGATTGATTAATCTAGCTTAAATTAGTTTAACCTTTATTAGTGTGAGTTTAACATAGGTTTAGCCTTAGTGTTAAAAGTAAAATACTACATATATAGTTTAGGTAGATATATTGAATATAATAAATTAACTTTTGCCATTATTTTTATGACACATGTCCATTTTGTACCTCAATATTTGCATGTTAGTTGCACACACAACCATATGGCTCAAAAACTATACGATATCAATTTTTTAGTTGCATGTGCCATCATCTAGTTGCAAACCATGTCTAGTTACATCCAATTACATAATGATTAGATGCATATGGCATGATTGATTCTAGTGTTTATTATTTGATAACTAGGGTCCTACAATTATAACATTCATTTAATAGACGTTGCATGTATTGTGTTTTGTTGCACCCTTGAGTCATGATGTTAACTATGGTTGCAACACTTTGTTGTCACATGACATGCCATGTTATCATCATGGGAGATTAAGTTGTTAGTCAGTGAATGGTACTTTTGATTAACTAATAAATGAAATTTCATAAAACTTAGTATCATGAATCATGGTGTTGATTATAATCACAACACATTATTGCCATGTGGCATTCCATGTCATCATCATGGTAAATTAAATTGTCGTTCGTCACAAAGATAATGCTAGTTTCAATTAGCTATAAATGGTAATTCCACATCATAAGTATATATTAACATGTAAATAAAAATAATGGGATATTTTACCCCCAAAACCAATAAGTTGTCATATTGAATATAGTTACAAAAGATGATGCCACATGGCATGTTGATATCTTTTGCCACTATTTATAATTTATGTGACTATACAATTACAAATAGTAGATGTAATAAAAAAACAAACAATCGTCTTTGGGTCTAGTTAAAAAAAACATAATGTGTTATAGTGCAAATAAGCCTTCAAAATAATTTGCAAAATAATATCAATGTATGAATCACTATAAATACAAGTTCAAACTAAAATTATACACATTATTATGGAAAATACATCTATCTTCTGAAGACAAACAAAAAATATGTGACCTTTGCCTTTTTCAAGTTGCATAAGGTTAGGTATTGAGCACATTGATTTTGCCTCTTCAAGATTCACCCCTATTTTAAACTTTTTGAAACTTGTTTGACATGAGTACATCACATTTACACGTATAAGAATTGTTCAACTTTCAATTCATATATTCAATTTCAACATTCAATTTTATTTGGTATCAAATCAAACATGAATACATATTTTAATTATTTTGTAAAATAAACATATTTTCATAATTAATGTCAAATTTCCTTCATTTAACAACTTTTCATACAAATTTTTATCATTAGATTTGAAATAAAGTTGTTCTTTCATGTGACAATTTGACATGATTTGTTGATAAGGTCATAAATCTTGCAAAAAAAAATTGAAATCCCCAATTAGTAACATCTCCTTGTTTGCCAACAACATTACATAAATTTTTAATAAAAACATTGAAAATATACATATACAAAAACTTTTTTTTTCCCCCAACCCACTCTGCTTTCTTCTTCATCTTCTTCTGTTTTCAAATTACAATCCATTTCATCCTTTTTGGCATTTAAAATGTCACCTTGAAACTATCAAAAATTAAACTTTTCACTTATTTGTGTCAAAAGATTTCAAATTAATGATTGCAACAAGTACACTAATCAAATCATAACAATAAGTAGGAATCATGGTAGAAAAGGATTCCAAAATTGTGTCTACAAATTTTAAGATATGCACATTATTTTTTATTCCTTTAAACTTAATCCCAAGAAAATAATGCAACAAGAAAAATTAATTGGAATAATAAATTATTTTCGATTTTTTAAGGAAATTAATTATTGTAGTTTTTTGTAATTAAATAAGGCAACACAAAAAAATTTACTTGTTGCATTCAATATGAAACATTAGTGTCACAACAAAAAACACAACTTATTCATCATTAATAGAAATCACAACATCACATAAAAATAAACATCATTTGGCAACCTGGTAGAAGATTAAAAGAACTATAAAATCACAAAATGCAATATAATTTCAATCAAGTGCACCAAATGAAACAATTGATTGATCCAATTGAATTACCACCAAACAACAACATGAATTTAGCGACAATCATGAACACCATATCGGCCAAGAGATATAAATTACAATGAAATCTACATATATGCTTTGTGATAGTTATCTATTGGAGACACCACCAAAATCACGCAAAAATTGCTTCGTCATAGGTTCAATACCACAACATACACATATGGTCACATTTGTGTCAAATTCAATTTTAACAATCATAATATATATATATATATATATATATATATAGTGTAAAAACATTTGTAAAGATTGAAAGTGAAAAATATTTGGCAAAAAAATAGTAAAATTGTTATATGCAGCATATTGATGTTTTGTGGGCAAATAACATTACAATCTCAACAAAAAAACCAATTTTATGTAACTTGATACATCACATGTAAGTTTTTGTGGAAATCAAAATTTACATACCTTAAAGTATGTGATCTTGAATCTTTGTGTAATGTGATTATTTGCCTATATGTTCAATCTACAAACATCAAAAGACATGTTTGTAGCAATGAAAACCGTGTTCACAATTTTTTTTATAAATGTTTGTTACATTGAAAAATTGTTTGCAACATCAAAGTATCACCCTTACAATAGAGTTTCAAAACAAAATTTGGACAAAAAAAGGACAATTAATGCAAACAACAAAGTAAAATAAATTCTTCTTCTAACCGCACAACATGCAACTAATATTTTTATGCTATGGCTAATTCTACTACAAAACAAAGGAGGTGAGATGATTTTTGAGTCTCTTGGTTATGTTCTCATGTATTTTCTTATAAAAAGAAGTAATTTAGGAAATGTATTTGAAAGACAAGAATAATATTGGAATCGTTTATCACCTATTAAAATTTAGTCGTGCAAGTTGATTTCATACTTGATAATGAAAATCTACGTAGTATTATTCGTAATTAGATGGATGGGTTTATAAAATGTCATTTGAATGTTTCAATGGAGCAACCTAGACATATTTCCATGCAAAAACATAAGAAAAACTATAGCACAATGCAAAATCCCACATTTTGAACTTCCTAGATGAATGAATTTTGTTTAAAATATTCAACTTATTTATCATAAGCACATTACACTACATAGATATGTGGCCAAGTTCACTTCCTATTTTACTAAAGTTTTTAGTGAAGTTAGACAAATTCCCCATGATGAAAGTGGCCAGCCCTTAATGAATGTGATTAGTGGCTATGGACAAGTGAATTCATCAATAGCCAATCAAATTCACTAATAGTTATTAACTAAAAGGCTACCTCATAGTTCATAATTGAGATAGGTTAAATTAAGAAGTTAGGCACTTAAGGACCTCACTATGAACCTAGGTTGGGCACATAAGCACCTAGTCACTTAAACTAAATTAGGATAAGAAACTAGGGTAAGGACATATAAACTTAGACTAGTTTAAAAGGCTAGGCCACCTAACTTATGCTAGGAACCTAGCCGGCCTAGCTCACTTAGTCCACCAAGCTCACCAACTTAGAGTGCAAGTGTGAAGGTTTGAATTTATCACCTCCCCTTGCCTCCATGTTTAAGGAGTGAGAAGGCCATAATAACGAGTCTTTGGAAAAGTTGAGGGTGGCTTTAGATAGGAATTTGAATAAGTAAAAAATGAATTATTTGTAATTAGATTTAGGACTACTGTAAAAAGGTGGCTGAAAATAAAAAAGACCATGTTGAAGGCATAATACATGGTAGGGAAAAAGGATTGTCCCATAAATATTGAACATATTCATTGGGAGAAATTAAAGGCCTATTGGTCCAAACCTAAGAGTGAAAGAAAAGCATAACAAAGTGAAAAATATGGGCAATGTGGGGCATTTGGGCAAAGCAAGTACTTTCCTTCTATTTTATTGTTGTCATTTTTGTTTATTGAATCCTTGTTTTGTGATGAGGATTTTCTTGTTCCATTTATTGTTGCAATGGAAGAAGTAGCAATATAACTTTGACAAAGATTCATGGATCTAAACAAACTTGTTTGACATCTATAAGAGATCATTGAAGCTTAAATTAACAAAAAAATTTAGGCAATCATTTATTTCCTAAACTATTTGTTGAGTTTTTCCATTGAAATTTAATCACACGTAGATGTTTGTAGTCCTAAAACTTACATTGAAAATTCAACATGTAATTAGATTTCCTATAAATTTTTAATCCATGGAATTTTAACAAAGTTTCCAGTCTTGTTAAAAATTCCAACAATTTGCTTAATAATTTTCCTTTGAATTTTTTCCTTTGAGTTTCCACTACCCATTACCTAGAATCTTTCCAAAATTTCCAATGTTCAATTACTCACCAAAGTTTCCAAAGTTTCTAGAGATTATAGTTTTCAACCTAAGCCCATATAAACTCATAAAACTATTTCCTCTAGGTTTTTGCTCAAACTTTCCATTCCTCAAGATTTTTTTAGATTTCCCAATCATTAGATTATTTTCAAAATTTATAAAGTTTCCAAACATTTTAGTCATTATAATTTTTACGTAGTTTATGTTTGAGGTTCTTTGTTTTTTAAACCTTTTTTTCCCCTCTATGTATGTAATTAAGTCAGAATTGTAGCAAGGCTTTTCATAAGTTGCATCATAAAAAATGGTCCCAAGAGTTTCAAGTCCTTTAAATTTTATCAAAAACTTTTATCCTCATAATCATTCTGGAGTTTCCATCTAGTTTCCATATGTAATGAAATTTCATTTAAATTTTGATTTACAGTTTGTAATCAAAATTATTTTGAAAAGATTTTTGTAAGTAATGCATACACATCAACATATTTTCAATTGCTTTGTGATAGTTGTGCCAAGAGCATGCTTACACCTTGTTCTATTTGTTGCATTTGCTGGTTAAATTTTTTCTTGTGGTTCATATTTTAGTAGCAAATTGTGTCTTTTAAATGGAAGTGAATCATGGCTGTCAAAATATGTGAATATGTCTAAATGATCAACACCATCTAATCTTGCAGTGAGGTGGAATATGTGCAATAGACTTTATCAAGGAAATTGGCATCTCAAATGACAAGAATTGAGGCTTAGCAATATGAATTGGATGCCAAAGTTGTTTTTATGTTGGATAGTCAATAAGTTCAGACCCAAGCCCTCAATGACATTAAAAATGAGTTTTCTACCTTCTTTGGAGGGCAAAAGGAACATACAAACACATATCAATTAAATATTTAATCTACAATTAAATTGCAACATGAACCAATCTGTCCTATGAGTCCAAATTAGGAAACACTAGTTGTGAAAAATGCCCAACCAATGGAGACATCAATGGTTAGGAGTGGCAATGAAAAGGTCATAGTCCCATTCTTTAAGAAAGGTTTGTTTTCAATCTATGGATTGAACAAAATCACCACTGCAAAATATTGTAGGAACACGAATAGTGAAAGTGGTGAAGGAAACTCCAGTGAAGAAGCGGATAAAGACACTCGCAAGTGTAGAGGGTGTGGTTTGGGTTTTTTTAAAACACATAACAACATCATCAATAATAAGACTTTTCAAAAATAAATCTCCTTATAAATTGAATGTGGGTGAGGCTTATGTTTGTGAAAGTGTGGGAAATGTTGTTGATATCCATTTTGGTGTGGTGTTAGCATTCATTAATTCACTTTTGCACATCTAAATTCTACATATATGTGGGCTAGTCATTAATGTGAACATGTTAATTTGAATTGTTTGTAGCCATAGAAGGTCAAGAAAGAACTACATGGGAGAGTGATCACACTTGCAGAAGGCAACAAATTTTTTTATCACAATAGATAAGTTCATTCAATCGATTGCATGTTTTGTTGGTTTGTTTTGATTGTGGTTTGCATTTACAATGTTTTTTCCATGTCCTTTTACTTGTGTTAATTACAATGCATTAGTTGTTGGGTGGAATGTAGTTTCTAATTGGACAACTTGTGGCATTGATGAATCCAAAGAACCCAAAGCAGAAAATCACATCCTACAAAATTAACAATCATTGGGGAGGAGGGGACAAATTCCATGGTGCTTGCATTCTTGAATTCTAGTTTAAAGTAGATGTCAAGCATGCTCATGTGCCTAATCATCCACTTATGCACTCGCATGATGTTGATGATTAAGCTTTTGTGTGAGATGTGGTAGGCACTTGTACATTATGGAACTTGTACAATTAATATACATAACGTTATGTCATTTTATTTCTTTGAAACACAAAAAAATATGAATTTTTTTTTGTGGAACTTGTAATATCATTGCAACAAAAGGTGTCCTTGTACGTCAAGTGGTTTCATTGGATTTTGAGTGAATTCACTAGTTGTTGTGAACTGGGACCAGGGAAAAAGTAGTAAATTCACTGGTCTAGTGAACAAGGACTAGTGAATTGCACCCACATTTTGTAGTAGTGTATGATAATGAATTAAGAACCACTTGTTTCTTATGATATGCAAAATTTCTTTCCACTCATTAGTTGGTTTTTGTTATGTATTTGGGATTTGGGGCTTTCTTTGAATGTTAATTTTTGGCAGTATGAGATTACTTGCATTTGAATATAGAAAACAACTAAATTTTGCAAGTCTAGTTGTTTAAAACTATTCTAGAACTACATTTTTATGATTGGTGGCATGTAGAATTAATAGTTGTAGTTATTTAAAAATAGATTGGGAAATAAACAATGATTGTGGATGTTTTACATAATCATTGATATGGTATTTTTGCAAATGATTAATAATTAATCAATGAATTCAATATGACTAATAAAGGTAAGTAGCATGTGAGAAAAACAACTACATAATGACATAACTATATAACTACAATATCACATAATCATTATAAATCATTTCATACTATCACTCCTAAATGATTACTCTCATACCACACTATGTGCACATGTCATTGGTTGACAAATCAATTTCCATGTGTCCCTATTCATGCATGCCACATGGAAAAAACATGTTTAGTTTTACATAATAAAATACTCTACAATGATTGATGTCTAATTATGTTTTTGAAATCAGCTTTGATGTTTATGGGGAAAAGTAGGCACTTGGAGAAATGTAGTTACTATACATGGTCGGTTAGGATATATGCACATATCTAAATCTCTACTAGCAATGTAATTATACAATGTGACAATTATTTTTCCTCATATCGTAGTCATTAAACTATCATGTTTAATTGAATATAAACAAATTAAATGCTTACATGTGGTCTAATCCATATTTGCCACACATGTTGCATATTCTAAAATAATCAAAATGTTATATTTGAGTCATTAATTTTTTGGACATATAGGATGTTATGGACCCCATGATAACAATCAAACCTACCACATAAGATCAACATTTGTGTTGGCATGTTATGTGGGCCCATTTATGCGGTGCCTTCTATCCTTTTATGATTTAAGAATTGTCATATATGATTAACAATTGAAATGTGCCATGTCAGACAATAAATGACTACTTGTTTTAAACAACTCATCCATAATGACTTTGGGGCCTTTAGTAATAGGTGTCCTCTATGACAAGATTTCCAGTCATGGAGTGAACTCGTCATAAATATGGGAATTTTGAGTAATTAATGTCGCCTTTTGAAACCACTTGGCACATGCATTGGATATGAGATTCCATCATGGGGGAACTTGTTTGCCTCCTTTGATACCTCTAGTTAGTTCCATTATCGAAGCCAAGCCACCTTTTGCAAGTTGCTTGTGCACAATGTGACTAGCATATGCAACTTCTTCGTCAACATCTTGGGTTTAAAACACATGGATAATGTGTCTGAATTTATTCCAATAATTTTTCACTAAATATTGGGTCATAGACTGGAAGGTGTTTCAAAGAGTGTTGTAGCTTTCCTTTCAAACTTACTCAATTACCATTTGCATCAATTCCTACATACTTGTAGGAGATTGCATTAATGGATTTGACACCTTTTTGTAATGAGTTTGATTGCCACATCGGCCAGCAAAACAAACTCTTTTTGCACACACATATCATCAATGAGGATGATGTGGTGAATGTTGGAATTTAAACTATTCCATGTTCACAGATAAGATAAAGGAATGTGAATTTCGAATGTAGCAAAACACATTCATTACAAGAAATCACGGTTTTTTAGAAGGTTCATTTTGACTAAGGTGGCCACATTGATTAGAAGGGGTGTCCATCTTGATTATAGGCTTGGGGCATGAAAGATGACGCACTCCCAAGTCCCGGGGTGAACCCACTTGAGGGTCCAACTATGTGTAATTGCAGAAAAGTGGGACTTGAGGGGCGCTCCCGACTTCCAGCACTAAAGAGGGGTAGAGGGGCGTGTTAGAAGTCCCGGGATTAGACTAGGAAGATGGACTAGTAGATCAAGCACGAATCTGCATCCAAAACCAACCATAAGAGGGTTAATTCACATTCGGGAAACACCCTTGGGTGTTGGGACAAGCCATGGGCAACTTGGATTACTTGACTCACCACGGCCCGGACTCAGGGGAAGTCACCACCTTCCCCCATATAGTATTCTCTATGTCTCACCGCTGAGGCTACATCCAAATGGCTCTTTTTCTCTGGACTCCCAAGTTGGAGTCCCGAAATTGTCCCGAAACCGTCCCGGTTAAAGTCCCGGGACTTTGGGAGCTCGTAACTCCCAACTGCCAAGTCTGATCGCGACAACGTCTAAACCAAAGTTGTAGCCCTCGTCGATATCTTTTCAACGCCGTGTCGCACTCTCAACTCGGACGTCGAGAAGAGGTCGATTCCCGACTTTTAGTGGTCGGGAGTCAAACTGTCAGTTTGACTCCCGGCCCTTCTTTTGCCCATAACTTGGGCTGCAGATGTCCAAATGACCAATGCGAGGCCATTTTCGATATCTAAGCTTCAAGACCTTTCCAATGACACCAAGAACACCCCAATGTGAGGTGTTTCGGGCCTTGCTGTCGAACTCTAAACATTCGGGAGTCCCGGAGGACTCCAAATCCCCAACTTTGGGAGTGTTGGGCTTCACCCCCACACTTTGCCAAAGTAGGGTTGCGACAAAAGACCCATGGTTTTTTGGTTGGTAATTTTGACTAAAATGACCATTTTGATTATGCATCAATTTGGACATCTAGTCAAATGGGACCCCAAAAGGAAAATGAAAATCAAATTGACCCGATTGAATTGCCACCATGGAATATTAGTTCATGTGTTCAAGAGTAACCACATCAACTTCTAGTACCTTATCATATTGAAATTATTTTTTAGAACCTATAAGATCACTTATAAGTTAGATGGACACTTCATTCTTGCAAATTTGGTCCATGGATTTGTTGAATGTTTCATAGGTAGCATAAAATTTACTTTGCTAAAATTGTGGTGTATGAAGTCTATCGATCTAGTAAATTAGACTTTAGAAAAATGGCTAATGTACATGGAACATTAAATATGGAAAGTGCATGAAATAACCATTGTCAAGTGGAATCAACATCAATGGGCACCACATGTATGAAAAAAGGTGGAAATTTACATATTAAGGACAAAATTTTATATAAATATGGAAATTGACACATCCATGTGAAGAAAACATGGTGAAAGGATCATTATAAAAAAATTCCACACCAATGGGTGGATGTAATTCTTTTGGAATGTCTTTTCCCACCAAAAATGTGGGTTGCAGTTTACTTGTTCCAATAGCCTATTGACCTTGATTATAAGCACCAAACATGTAATGTATTTAATTATCACCTCCACATGGAGGCTAAATTCTTTTAATTCAACTATCTAGGTCCACAAATTGGATGTCACAACCAACTCGAAGCTATGTAGATCCTCACAAAAAAATGAACATGGACAAAACCAATTAACCCTTCTAGTGACAACAACCACTCATGTTCAAATTATGATGAAAGTGGCTCTTGTTCATCGATTTCATCATCATCATGTTCAAAGGCTATTGCCATCTCCTCAACCAACATTTGGGTTGGAGTGATCATCTGACCAACCATAGCATCCACATTGGGAGGGGGTACTAGTGTACCATTTGTTTGGGAGTGATCTATCACTCTCAAACTTGCATGCTTAGAATTGTTCCCCAAATCAGATAAAGTTAGTTTTGGATTTCCTTCTTGAGTGAATTGTATCCTTTACGCTTTTGGTTCCTTATGCAATACAACCTTCCAACCTTCAGACCCTTTGTGTCATCTGCAAAAAACACTTGTTGAACATGCATTGGAAATGCAAATGATTAGGCTAAAAGAGGAATGAAATGTTAAAAGTTCACTAAAGTGTACCCATATTCATCACATTTCAATGTGGCATTTGAACCTCCATAATTTGCCACCACCCAATTGTAAATAAACATAATAGTTTAAAACATGCCATAGTCCAATTCCAGTAATTCCTCAATCCACCCAACATATTATAACGATGCCATGACTAGGTATTGATCACCTAAAGGGGAGTGGGACTCTTGTTCAAATGTGGCTGCAACCCTTGAATTTCGAGTTAACAAATGTGATTTTGCACTTGCTACTCGAAAGTGATTGCCAAAGGTGTACATAGAATGATATGTTGTGGCACAATCTAAAGGATGGATACTTATTGAAAATACATCTTCTGAAAACTCTTCACCATTTTCCATGGTTTTTGAAACTGTAGTAGGAAACCAAACCTCAAATGGAAGCAATTTTGTAAGGGCTTATGGGTAAATTAACCTCCTATTATGTGCCCTTCATGCCCCATGTGCAAACTCCTCTCTTTGGCTGGTCCCATGTTGTTGAGCCGTTAAAGCCCTCCTACACATGTTCCAAACCATTACATCATTCAAATTGAACAAACAAAATGGACAACAATTTAATGTTGAATGCTTTTGTTAAAATTCCATGATGAGATCGAAGGCCTTACTTAATATCAAATCCAACAAATCATAAAAATTGATTAGTATAAAAATTTGCAAAAACATGTACATTAACATAGAAACATGTATTTGGGCTATGAAACATTCTCACTTGCGCCATGGTTTAATTGTTGATGCATTGTGGAAGACAAATGTGTGGGCCCAATTCTTGAGGTTGGCACTTAGCTTGTGAGGGCGCCCATTTCCTTTTAATACCTCATCATTCATTGTAGGCTCCTCATCATCCCAAACTCTCCTTGTGGATTTCACATTTTGAGTGTATTTTGTACAAAAACCTAGAGCTTCTTCGATGGAATATCCATTTGCCATGCTCCCCTCTAGTCTTGCCATGATTCGAACATACCCTTTTAGAGCTTTCATGTACCGTTCTATAGGGTACATCCACCTTGTCTGAACTGGCCCACATAGATCCAACTCTCCTACAATATGTACTACTAATTGTGTCATAACATCAAAGGTGGCAAGAGGAAACACTTTCTCTATTGTTGACATTGTTTCTACAACCTCCTCCCTTAACATTTGCATTGTATTGGGGTCAATAACCTTTGAGCAGATTTTGTTAAACATTTGGTTCAAGCTAATGAGAGACATGCAAATTTCCTCTTGCATCAACCTGCAAAGGCAAAGGGGCATTACCTACTGCATCAAAATGTGTAATCACGGGACATCAACCCCTTCAGCTTCCCATCCCTGGCCACCTTTTTGTGCAAGGCAGATGCATAATGTGTTGGAGTCTTCAATTGTTTAATGATTTGCAAGATTGTCTTCTTTTCTTCATATGTCAAGACATAGGGCGCAATTGGTTTCATGTATGAGCCATTTGCCACTTGTACAACCAAAGTTGGGGTTGGATGCCTATTTCTTCCATGTCTTTTCAAACTACCACCGTATATTTCTCCCCAAAAATAACCTTAATTATGTTTTCACATAAGTTCTTCTTGCAATGCATCACATCTAATATGTGCCTTACCAAAAGGAACTATAAAATAACACTTGGGCATTAGTTCAATGGATTTTGATCACAAACAAAAATCTAAAACCATAATCCACTCTTTGTACAAAGGAATTAAAGTCAAATTGATGAGCAATTAATTGAGTCAAAGCATGGTTGCAAGTCAAATCCTAGAACCACTTGAAGTTTTCTAGTTAGGTAATATGTAGGCATCAACAAAGTTAAAGCAAATTCAACAAAATAGAATTTGCAAGGTCCTAAATAGTCCAGATGACCAATTGAATATTGAAATCAACCCATATGAAGTGTTCTAAAAAGTGAGACAACTTAGTGTTCGAATGGGCCAAAAACTTATTTGACATAAATAGAAAAGGGTTTAGAATTAATTGTGTTTCGGAATTAAACCTGCAAAATAAATAAATTAGGGTTTAAATATTATACTAACATCAAAACATGGGGCCTTTTTTTTTCCCCCTAATCAAGTTAATTTAAAATGGGGGGGGGGGGGGGGGGGGGGGGGAGAGGAGGGAAAAAAAAAAACGAGGGGGGGAGGAGGGAAAAAACCAAAAAAAAAGAAAAAAAAAAAAAAAAAAAAAAAAAAAAAAAAAGAACACAAAAAAACAAAAAAAAAAAAAATACAAACAAAAAAAAAAAAGCCACAAAA
>Ga0116231_10001395_pt1 | contig 49131 bp, 44 predicted proteins | sample S1TSphgellanicum_2_FD_89695 | JGI IMG/M metagenome (GOLD analysis project Ga0116231, IMG submission 89695) | Host-associated microbial communities from peat moss isolated from Minnesota, USA - S1T2_Fd - Sphagnum magellanicum MG | ecosystem: Host-associated > Plants > Peat moss > Unclassified...
CCCTAAATGTAATACAAAGTTTGTTGAGATCAAAAAATTAAAAGTTCAAGCTTAAAATTTCTTCAAATATGTTCATATTTATGTTTTTTTCCCTTTTAAAGTTGTAAACTCATTTCAAAAATTATATATATAAAGTCTTTAATTCAATAAGATTTTAAACAATGTTTAAAAAAAAATCAAAGCACATAATTTTCTACTTTTTTTTCGTTTCACATAATAATAAAAATCATCTCTCCCACATATTAATCCTATGTTTGATTAAAATTTTATTTTATATTTTTCTGATATATAATAAATAATTTCTTGGTTAAAATAATCATATAGTGGGTAAAATATATATTATATTTTATACATATATAACACAAATCCTTATGTAAATTTTATTTTTTATGATGTATAATATTGGTTTAAATATTGGTCTAAATATATTGTTACTTATAGCACATAATATATAAATAATGATATTATGGAATTATATTGTCGATCCATTTCAATACATATAATATTTTCATATTTATTATATATATATAAACCTATGGTTATGTATATTGCGATTTTTAATGAACTTTGTTTTTAATGCGAGTTTAAAATTTCCAAAAAATTAATAGTTAGGTATGAAAATGTTCATAAGTTCTTCGACATCATGCTAGAGTTTGTGTAGATTTGAAAAGTTTTGTGAGGGCCAAGATGTTTTCCATTATCCAACTGCGTAGATTCGTAGAAGGTTGTAATTGTTTCTCTAAAAGTTGATGTACCTGCAGGTGTATTAAACACAATTTGAGTCAAATTACATGGTACCTCCTCCCCCCCAACACTAAGAGTGAAATGTAGAATGTTGAAGATAGGCAAGTGTACTTGGTCGGGGTGCCATGTGGTTGCATCGCCAAAACTGCAAGCTGATTGAATCAGTGTTGGTGTTGTGTACATTTGAAAGAGTACACAAGTTACCAACAACCATGTAAGGGAGTTTACGTCCATGCCTCTCCCTAGTAGAACATTACGCTCCAATCTAGTCACCTTAGTGTGACTAATAGTGCCAATTTGGAACCCCATAGCCCTTTCTATTTCTTCTGGGCTTAATTCATCCCAAGTGGTTGAAGCATGACGATACATCAGGCCTGGTCCATCTCCCTAAAAGGCGTGTGCTCCTGGGAAGGAGACAAAGGTGGGCCAAGAACCTCTTGGTTTTCCTATTGTGTTCGTAGGAAATCAAGGAGGTTTCTCTTGCCTTATAACTGGTTAGCAAGAACTTTGATCATTTAATATGTGAGAAACTTGCAAGTTGGGGTCTCTGATAGTGTATTTTAGAGCTAGCTGGAAAACTGAAAATGGTGTCAGGTTGGTCCACTAGTTGCACAACTGGTTCGCATAGGAACCGCATTGTGCCACATCAAGTAGGAGCGGTTCTCCAAGGTAATGCTTGACCAATGTGTAGTGCTCCTAGACTTTCTCACTCTGATCAAACTGAGAAGGGGTGTTCTTAATTACATAACCAAGTGTAGGAGAAATGGATTGAGCCCAGGTGATCAATTGTATCATGTCCGTGAAAATACCAGATCTTGTGTCACTCAAGCCTTTTCCAAATCCAGCCATTGAAAATCCTTGTCACTCCCAACCTAAAATGATGAAGTCGACGGGGCCAAGTAATTCCATATGTTTTTTCTGAATTAGTTATATGTTAGAGGGCAAAAATGTGAAACTAGCCTTCCATGCGGTGGTTGCAAATTGTTGTGGAAATCTTGTTGTGAACTCCCTCATTTTCGATGTCACCACTTGCCTTGCAATAGGATCAATGTTTACGTAGAAATACCTTCGAACCACCATCCCTGACTATAGTAGGACTTCGAAACCTGTACCAATACCACCAAAGAGCTCTAGTAATGTAATATCTTCCTAAGGTGGTGTCTAGGTGATTAGTTGATGAAGTAATGGCTTAATCGGTTCACCATGGCTCTCCATGCTCTCAAAACTAGACAAAGTTTTGACCAAGGGCTTATGGGCTACTTTGAACCTTTGTAAAACCTCTGGTCCATGTTGAATGTTAGTAGGAACCACCCTCAAGCTTTCAATAGCTTGAACATAAGCTATCTCCTCTTCATCTCCTTCTATCCATTTGTGGCTAGCTTGTTAGATGTAGGAAATGGTGTGTGCGTCCTTGAACATACAATGGTGAGCCATAGGACTATGGTTCCCATGTAAATCAAGAGGTATGTATCCTAGGTGGTGGCCATCAGTCTCCCAATCCACTCAGTAGTACACATGTTCGAACCAGTTGTCAATTATGAAACCTGGTGGACACAAGGCCTCTTGCCCAATGAGCACATCATAACTAGTGGCATTGGTGACTAAACATCTGACCTGTAAGCAAAGCTCCTAATTTGTACCTTCATTGAAATTAAGTGTAATCAAATTCAAACTTTCCCCAAGTACTTCCTCTACGCTCCCACTAGCGGTGCGAATTTGCCACATAGATTTCTGTAGTTTAGAGTCAAGCATGCCCATCTTCTTGGCGAATTGAATTCCAAGAATCACTGGTTGGGCACCTATATCATGAAATACCACTATGGGTGTCTATCCTCCCATTTGGATTGCTGACCCAATATTGTCAACAATGGCAACTTCGGTGGCAATGGAAGTTCTCTCACTAAGCACCACCTTCGGAAATGAATGAGAAACTTTGTGGAGAAAATGACTATCCACAACCTTTGTTGAGTAACAAATCCATAAGTGAGGTGTTCTTAACTCCCCTGATATGAGAATGTAGAATCAGAGGTAGGAAAGCCCACTAGTTTAACCATGCTAGAATTAGTGACCAGATTACGAACGCCATCTACAACACGTGAGCCAATTGAATGTTTTTCCAAGGTGTTAGATGGGACCTTTATAACATGTGGATCAGGGATTGGTAGAGGACGTGATGTAGTGTTCAGGGTATCCTCTAGTACTGCAATTATGTCCCTGGTGTTTAACTTCAAATCTTGAAAACTAAACAATGGTGTATTCACAAGCTTTTGCACCACTTCATGCATTTGAAGTTGGCATTCCATAAGTTGATCAATGGAAAATTGTGTGTTTTCCTGATATACATCTACTCCTAGGACACGGGAATTTGATGCCCTAACAGCTTGTGGTGTAGTAGTCTCCTCCCCCCTCACTAACAAGGTGCGTTCTTCTTCTGTGTTGAAAGGATGAAAAGATTGTGGCATGACTACTCAAGCTCCTCTAGTCTTGGTAATAGGACTTGAACCAGATGCGAGTCCATTAGTCTGAATTACCTGCCTAGTGGCAGAAACTCTGGGTGCCACATTAGCCTCTTATGCCGCAACATAGGGAGGGAAAAAATAAATAGCAAATTATGGTGTGAGACTAGAATTATGTGTAGTGGAAATAACATACTCCCCAACCATGGCATCGTGTGGGAGGCCATAGAACGACCTAGGAGGTCCCTCTCATGATCCTGAACCTTGTACAAGTTGGGCATGACTAGTTGGTTGGGAGGACTTGCCTTTTAGATCAGCAAGTTGGGCATGACTAGCTGGTTGGGAGGACTTGCCTTTTAGATCAGCAAGTTGGGCCTTCAATGATTCGAATTCATTTTGTAAAGTCTAAACTTGAATTGCATGGGCTTGAAGCACCTATTTCTTGTCAGCATTGTGCTTATTCTTCTTAGCATTCTTGTTGGAATTACCCTTGGTGGGCAAAGCCTGAGTGGAAGGTTGAGGTGCCTTGGCTTTTAGTTAAGGGACAACGAAAGATGTTAGTAGATTTTGCCATGGTAATCGGAGTTGTTTCCATTCTGGGAACTTGGCAAAACAAACAACTTTTTGATGTCCTTTTTTACCCACAATAATCACAAAAGAGATCCTTGGAAGGAATGTTGCATTCACTAGCTTTATGGGCATAATTGCCACAATAGTTGCAAGAAGGTAAGATGGGTGTAGCCGAGTGCACTGCTTTAGCCCTTGAAGAAGAATGTGATGATCTAGTTGGCACAACTGGCGTAGGTTGAGGCCTTGAACATGATGGAGGCCTCATAGTATTAGCTTCATAGTGTGCATGAGCCAGTTCCAACTTCTTAGAATTGTTGTACACATCAAGCAAAGTGTATGAGTCTCCAAATTTTGCAAAAACCTGTTGTAAAACCTTCGCATGGAGTGTTGGAATACCTTCCAATGAATGAAAATACCGGTGGGCAACTTCCAAGTCTATGATGCTCTGGGTATCCTTTTTGAGTTTGAAAAGCCTCATGTAGAGCATCTTAAAGGTTTCAGCCTTCTGTTGAGAGAAGGTAGCAAGCTGTAGAATTTTTTCAGAACTTCTGACTAGAAATTCCAGTTCAAGAACTCGAAAGAATTCCCCCACTAGATCAGCAAAAGTTGGCGCATTGGTGGTGGGAGAATTGTTTGCAATAGCAGCAATGAATTGTTGAGGAGAAAGGTTTATTGAGGTAGGTACCGGGTCTAGAATATTGGGCATAGTCCCGTGATGTGCAATTGCAGCTTGCAATGCAACTTGAAAGGCAGTGGCAATGGCTGTGGCGTAAGTTGGATTAGGAATTTGGGTGACTCCCAAAATCCTTGTAGAATGTTGTTCGTAGACATCTAATGCCTCATAGTGCACATAATGGGCCAATTGTTTGAATGCAAATGCCTTAGTGTAATTAACACCATACTTGAGCTCCAATTCACAAACCACAGTTGAAAAAGTTGCCTTGGACCCCCTCAAAGAAATGGTACCTGGCCTTCCACAAAATTTCTCAATTCTCCCAAAAGAATTGTTGACCTCCATGGTGTATATGAGTGTAGAGGTTACGGCTTGGAGCGGAATATACGGTGATGGTGTGAAAGCAAGTGTACCCCACTGATTAACCCCTCCAAATGGACTTTGATGTATCGTTGATGTAATGTAACCTAAACCTGAATTCCTCGTATGAGTTGTACTAGATGACAGTGGTGCTATAGATGCTTGATAGTACCGTCGTGAAGATTGTGAGTTTAAAAAAATCGGCTCAAAGGATTGTGTGTTACTTCGTAATTGATACCTAGGCTCTAATTAAGCGGTAGTGCTCTCATCATCCAAAGACATGGTGTTGTCCCATGCCCCAAAATTTTGTGATAATACACAACACTAGTTACAAAATTCTAACATAACGTACGGTCTGAAGAATATAGTGCGTCCTTGGGAATGACCCGTGATAGATAAATGTCGCACGGAGGTCAAACGAACATCTAACGAAGTTCGGACAAAGGTCAAATGGAAGTCAAATAGACGTCGAATGAAAAGGCAGGATGGCAGAACGGTAAGACACATGACGACAAAATGTAGGATGACAATGGCGTATGACAACAAGACGACCTGCACAAGACGCATGGCAACACGACACAGGACGAAAGTCCGATGAACGTCGAACGGACTAAGGTCAGCCGCCGCTGTTGTAGTGGCAACGTTGCCGGTCGTAATGCTACAACGATGGTGATGCGACATTACAACTTGCAACACTAAAGCAATGGCTATAACACTATAGCTTGTAACACTAAAGTGATGGTTACGACGCTATAGCTTGCAACGCTAGAACGATGGTTGCGATGTTGTTGCTGCTACTGTGGCGCTGCAGTGCTATTGTTACAACGATGGCAATGTAACACTATTGTTATGGCATTGCTGTAGCGATGGCAGTGTGATGTTGTTGTTACGGCGCTGTTGCTGCGGTGTTGCAACTCGTGACATTGCGATGCTACAACAATGTGGCGCTGAAGTTCGCGACATTGCATGTTACAACAATGTGGTGCTGTAACTCACGTCGCGGGAGCACCGCAAGCTCGCATCGCGGAAGTAATGTTGCTTTGCAATAGGCGGTGTTATGTTGCTCTACAACAATGGTGGACGCCATTACCTAAATGCTTTTAAAAAAATTTATACTCATTAGTCGCCACAAGAGGGCGCGTTTTTACGCGTGAAAGAAAAAGAAAGAAAGAAAAAAGAGGGGGAGCTTTGAAACCTATCAAGGATCTCGCTTCTATTAGTTAATAGGAATGTAACAACACACGCTCCCTCCGGTAGTAGCAACACCAGCAATAACAACATTAGGAACAACAAGAATTCAAAGGCAAAAGAAATTTGTCACTTTCAACATTAAGCAACAAATATTAGAGTTTTTCTAGAATTGAATGAAAGAAAGAATTGAATTGCAAAGAAAGAAGAAGATGTAATGTATGTAAACAATGGCCGTGCAATGGCCGTCGTGAGCATCTAGAAATCCTATCTGATTATGGAGGAAACTTTCCTAACAAAGGAATTTTAGAAAAACTACAAAAAAAAAGGAAAGGCTTGACCTTTTATATAGCTGTTAATAAACTAAAACCCTATGTACCTAATAACGTACAATCGCCTAAGACCGTACATTAACCCTAAAAGCGCACATGGGCATGCCCATAATTAGCCATCATGTATGAGGCCATGTATGAGCATGACATACATTGGTGCCTTCACCTTCTCGATTGAAATCTCTCGGTGTCTGTATTTAACCCATAAAATGTTAAATTTGTATTGTGATACCTTGATTTACAATTCCCATAGTATGTTTATAATGCAACAAAAAATTTCGGGTTTTTACCATTAGACCCAACTATATGTGTAGGTGTTCATTATGTCAAGGTTGTTTTTTACCCACTTGATTTTCTAGCTGAAGCACACAATAGCCATTAACTAATCCCATAATTTGTAAGGAAACCATGATTTTAATTCAAAACAAAAGTGTAGAAAATTGGTCTTCAATTTTCATAGTTTCAACATCCATTTAATTTCCAAAATAACCCATAAGTACATTAAAAATTAAAGAAACACCAGACTTAAGTGTTATAAATGGCAAAAACATGAAACCAAAACTCCAAAGAGGCTCCATGGCCACCTTTTCATTGGTACCACATTTGATAATGCTAATGAACATTGATTTTATTACAATACTAGACATGTTACAAACAAATTGAATTTGATATAATGATTAACAAAACATACTATTGCCATCATCGATAATCCATGCAAGAACAAACATCATCTTCAAAGTGATGAAAGTGATTGGCGTCTTTCACCATGATTGTTTTCCCAACTATTTTTGAAATGAATTATGTGGAAGTGTGGCAATCTTCACAAACTTGTAGACTTGTTATTATTTGAAAAGGAGTACTAGGAGCTATGTTGATGAGCCCAAATCAATAGCCAATTTCTTGCTATGGTGATACAAATGGAACACCTTTTCTTCTTCTTCCACATCCTACAAAATAAAATTGGTACAAGGCACAAACCTTACATCCCACATGAGCCTTGCCAATCTTTGTAGTTTTGCATGAATTTCAATCATTTGAGGGTGGTCTACTATTGAGGGGAATCACTTTGTTGAAATATATGCAAAATGTGGGAGCATTGAGGATGTTTGCGAAATGTTCAACAAGATACCATCTTGAGATGTGGTTACTTGGACCACCATGATATTGGGACATATGCAATGTAGCCAAGGGCAAAAGGCACTCAAATTATTTCAAGAAATGCAAGAAGAAGGTGTGTAGTCAAACTTTGTTACTTTTGTGGGGGTGTTGAATGCATGTGCCATTGTAATTGCCCTTGAAGAGGGTAGGATTGTTCATGATAAGATCGTTGAAAAAGGTTGTGAATTTGATGTCTTTGGGGGGAGTAGCTTGGTTGACATGTATGCAAAGCTTGGGAACACAAAGGACACTTAGAGAATGTTCAACAAGATGCATTTTGAAATGTGGTCACTTAGATTGATATGACATTGGGACATGTGAAATGTGGGCAAGGGAAAAAGGCCTTGGAACTATTTGAACATGTGCAATAGGAACATGTGCAACCAAACTTTATTACTTTTGTGAAGGTGTTGAATGTGTGTGCCAACATGGTTACACTTGTAAAGGCATGTGGGCTCATGAATTGATCATTCAAAGTGGTTTGGAATCAAATGTCTTTGTGGGGAGTAATTTGGTTGACATGTATGCAAAGTGTGGGAACATGGAAGATGTTTGAAATGTGTTCAACAAGATGCCATCTTGAGATGTGGTAACTTGGACTACCATATTTGGAGGATGCACGATGCATGGGCATGGTAAGGAAACTTTTAAACATTTTGAATGGATGTATGAAGAAGGTGTAAAGCTAGATGATATCACTTTTGTTTGTATTTTCTCTTAGCTTGTAGCCATGCATGTATTGTTATGTTTCAATGGTCACAAATTATATGATTTCTACAAAATAAAAATGCTACACTTGTATCGTTGACCTATTTGGCCATGCTAGGCATCTATAGGAGGTAAAGAATATGGTCATGGCAATGCCCTACCAACCACATGTGGGTGCTTGGATGACCTTGTGCAATGCTTGCAAAATTCATGGTTATGTGGAAATGGAAAAATGAGTTGCAAAACAAATTATTGAATTGGAGCTTGACAATGCTACCAATTATGTGTTGTTGTTAAACATCTATGTTGTTGTTGGCAATAAACATTTTTGTGAGAATGTTGAATGACAAAAAAAGGAAAACGGTGTGAAGAAATAGTTGGGTTACACTTGGATTGAAGTAAATAATGAGGTACATATATTTGTAATAAATTATCAAGACCACCCCAAGATGATTGAAATTCATGCATAATTACAAAGATTGTTAAGACTCGTGCATGATGCAAGTATGTGCCTTATATGAAAAAAAATTTGCATGATGTGGAAGAACAAGAAAAAGTGTTCCATTTTTGTCACCATAGTGAAAATTTGGCTATTACATTTATCAACATAACTCATGTTATTCCTCTTTGAATAACAAAAAAGTCTACAAGTTTGTGAAGATTTCCACATTTCCACAAAGTTCATTTCAAAAATAGTTGGGAGAATAATCATGGTGAAGGATGCTAATCATTTTCATCACTTTGAAAATGTTGTTTGTTCTTAGATGGACTATTGTGATGTTAATAGTTTGTCTTCTCAATCATTGTCTCCTTTTGTTTGTAGCACATGATATTAGGTTTCAAGTTTAGGGTTTAAGGTTTACAACATATGAACAAGTGCATTAGGAGTCTTTAAAAAAAAATGACATTTGGAACAAACCAATAAAAGAAGGTTTGGCCCTAAAGGTTAAACCCAAATAAAATATAATAATCCCAAATGACCTACCTAACCTAAGCCTACCTATCTACCTAGGCATAACTACTACCTACCTATTGACCTAAAAGTGCCACAAATTAACATCTTATTGCCTTAAGTTGAATGACATAAATTAAATTAATAAAAATATTAAACATTAAAATAAATTAAAAATTCCCATGTGTCTATTGATGATTTATCGGCACATCATTGTCACATCAACACATTATTGCTTGTGTAGTTGCAACATGTTGACACAATAGTTGCAATATAATGGCACAATAGTAACAACATAATTACATAGTAGTTGCAACATAGTGGCATAATAATTGCAATGATCTAGTTGCAACATATCACAAGTTATATATGTATACAATTTCATATACGGTCAATTGTGCCACTACAACTTTTGCAACTCATGCAAGTGGTTATTGTGATTCAAAATTGCAACTAAAACCTAATTGCAAGCCTAATTACAAAACACTTATTTTCTCATAGTGTTGGATATTGGGTTGCCTCGTTGCTTTGCTAGTAAATGACTTTAAAGTTCCATAATTGTTGTAGACAACATCCTATACCTTACATTTGCTCCTCTATCTTGGGTATCATTTGCATTATATTGTACTTTTTTTGGAATGTGAAAATGTGTTGCATCATTTACTAACTATGGTTCCACATTTATTACATCATTTGTTGCATTTTGCTGAATTAAAACCTAGTTTAATTGTCTCTACAAACTTTAGGTCATGATGCGATCCATGCTCATCCTTGTTCCATGGTTCTTCTCGATGAATAAATTGTTATAGATCAAATCTTCACAACGATTTTGCTCAGATTTGAATCCTAGCAACCCTTTGTCCAATTGTGAATATATATAAACAAAAAAAAAAATCTTTATAACAACCTCTCTATTCTTCAACAAAACAACAAGAAATAAAAACAAACAATCTGTAAAATTTTGATTTCCTACCCCAAATTCATCCTAGGGATGGTTACCAAATGGTAAATGCTAATTTATTCTGCTCTTCTAATTGAAATTTTTGTACTATCATATTGTAATTCAAAACATTAGAATTTGCAAACAAACATAAAAACTACAGAAAAAACTGAGAATCAAATCTGATAAAATATTCAAAACTCCAAATCCGCTCTAGAAACCATTCCTACAGTTGATTGAAAACATAATTCAATCAGTATGGATCCATGACAATGCTAGCACAACACCATGCATATTGTAGACTTTGCCTAGTACTGAAGGGAGATGCCAAACACTTCAAATTCTTAAGAGAAGTGAACCGGGAGATGTGCAATGTGGGTGGCATTTGCAGCCAGCCAGTGAAAATCAATAATAATAATGAACTGTTTTGTTGGCTCTCCCCTTCAGGGTAGAGAGTAGAGACATTGGGATGCACCCAGAAAGAAAGGGGCCAAAGTTTGGTATCCCTACATTCTAGCTGGGTCATGTGGAGTCCACTGTAGAAAGATTTGGAGCATAACTGACATATCCACTAAGGCTTCACAATGCTAACCACCATGTGTTTTCAATATATTGTGTTCTATACCTATCATCCTTATGAATGCCATTTGAAGGGCAGAGCCATTATGCAACAAGTGCCTTGTTTATTTATTGGTTGTTGCTTTAAGTATTGTTGTTGAATTCAAGCATTTGAAGCTCTGGTACCTTCCCTCTCTCTTATGGAAGTATTTTCCTTTCCCAAGTGCTTTCTTGCTTGCACTGTAGTGTTTTCCCCACGTTTTCAGGGATTCTGTAAATGTTTTGCCCCTCTGTCCGGTTTTCAGTGATTCTCTAGTTGGGATAGTGCATGCATCAAAGTCATTTTCAGGGATCTGGTTGACACTCAAGTGATTTATATTGCCAATGTCTTCACTTTCCTCTTTTCTTTTGAATATGTATAAGAATTTGTCGATATTATTATAATGCTCACGTACTAGTTGAACATGCAAAGTGAAAACAGATAATTGTGAAAAATCATCCCAGGTCAAATTAAAACAAATCTCATTGCTTATTGGGACAACGGAAAACACTGAAGTAATGAAGATGAGAAATTTCATGTGTTCTCTCTTTGCACAGCCCATGTGAGTTGAGACAAATTCACGTGCATAAATCCTTTTGATTGTGCATAAGTTTGTGTTGTCCCGTTTGTGTTGGGATATATATATATATGGCAAAACTGGAACTGGCTGCACCCATAGCTGCAGAAGTTCAAAGGCTCCATGGATTGAACATACCAGGATCCAAACAACCACAAATTCGGCGTACACAGGACGCGAAAGTACACTGCCTAGGAAACAAGAGTTGATTTCACTATTTCCGGTTTCCATTAGTGCCGGAATAGCTTCATTTCATTTTGGAGCCAGGTTCCGCTGGAGGGCGCTTCTTTGATTAGAATGATTATTAAATATGATTTTCCAACTTCTCCACCAGTCTGTAAATCAGCTTATATTGTCCTCTTCTTGGAGCATTTAGAGTTTTCTGGTCCAAAATCAACAAAGTTCGTTCGTATAAAAAACAGCACTAGATGAAGCTCTCAACATACCGACACCAAATCGTATCAACTGCTGGTGAACAATCTTCATGATGAAATAAAAATCACATGGTAGTACTTTGGAACCACAAACAAACCATGTATATTCACCATGCGACCCTTAAATTGCACCAAATAGAATGTCATTTTAAAGTCCAAATGCTACGCCAATGAAACTCCTGTCCACCTTAAGCAGTCACTCCTGCACACATAATCTGAAGGCTCAATACTCCTCGCCATCATCCTCACCACCATCCTCCGCAGACTCTGCACCCACTTCCTCGTAGTCTTTCTCCAAGGCAGCCAAATCTTCACGAGCCTCGGAGAACTCCCCCTCCTCCATACCTTCACCCACGTACCAATGCACAAAGGCGCGCTTGGCATACATGAGGTCGAACTTGTGATCGATTCTGGAAAACACTTCTGCAACGCTTGTGCTGTTGGAGATCATGCACACAGCCCGCTGTACCTTGGCAAGATCACCACCCGGCACAACAGTGGGAGGCTGATAGTTGATGCCGCACTTGAAACCAGTTGGGCACCAGTCAACGAACTGGATTGTCCTTTTGGTCTTGATGGTTGCTACGGCAGCGTTAACATCCTTGGGCACCACATCACCTCGGTACATCAGGCAGCAGGCCATGTACTTTCCATGTCGAGGGTCACATTTCGCCATCATGGAAGACGGCTCAAATGCTGAGTTAGTGATTTCCGCAACTGAAAGTTGTTCATGATACGCCTTCTCGGCCGATATGACAGGTGCATAAGATGACAACATGAAGTGGATTCTTGGGTAAGGCACCAAGTTCGTCTGGAACTCCGTCACGTCGACGTTAAGAGCTCCATCAAATCGGAGGGAAGCGGTTAGCGACGAGATAACCTGCAGCAAGACGGGCAAACAAGCGTTAAATACCCCAAACTCTTGTATGTTAGATCAAAATAAACCCTAACAGAATGCAAGAAAGATTGGCTCTTTGAAACAGCATGCAGAAAAAAGATCCTTAAATGAATAAGTAAACACACAGCGGAATGCACAATGCTGCGTAAATCAGGCTTAAAGCATCGAGCACCGAATACGTTTCGACAACAACAAGCACTGCCGAACGAGGCATACCTGGGAAACAAGCCTGTTCAAGTTTGTGTAAGTAGGACGCTCTATATCCAACGAACGACGGCAGATATCGTATATTGCCTCGTTATCCAAGAGGATGGAAACATCGGTATGCTCCAACAAAGAGTGAGTTGAGAGCACACTATTGTAGGGCTCTACAACCGAAGTAGACACCTGAGGAGAAGGGTAAACGGTAAAACCAAGCTTGGACTTCTTTCCGTAGTCTACAGAGAGACGCTCGAGTAGCAGACTGCCAAGACCAGATCCAGTACCACCTCCAACAGCATTGAATACGAGGAAACCCTGCAGGCCGGTGCAGTTGTCTGCAAGCTTCCGGATACGGTCTAGACACAGATCGACAATCTCCTTTCCAACTGCAGCCAAAAAACCACAAAAGTAAGAACCGCACAAAGAGCCGAGATTCATAGAAGAAACATCAGTAGATAGTAAGTTATAAGTTAGTGAAGCGTAGAAAAAGAAACTCACTGGTGTAATGGCCACGTGCGAAGTTGTTAGCCGCATCCTCCTTTCCAGAGATAAGCTGCTCCGGGTGAAATAGCTGACGGTACATACCAGTGCGCACCTCATCTATCACGGTCGGCTCCAAATCCAGGAACACGGCACGGGGTACATGCTTCCCTGCTCCAGTCTCGGAGAAAAACGTGTTGAACGCATCATCCCCGCCTCCAGTAGACTTGTCACTAGGCATCTGCCCATCAGGCTGCAGGGAGAATGACAAGCACTTCCATGTAAGAAGCCTGACCCAAAAACAAAGCTAAAGACTAAGAACCAGATATAAGTTTTAACGAAAGCCCCTTCAAGAGAAAACAATGCTGCGGCTTTCAACATACCTGAATACCGTGCTCGAGGCAGTACAGCTCCCAGCATGCATTTCCGACCTGGATACCGGCCTGACCGATGTGGATCGAGATGCACTCTCTCATGGTCGCTCCTTTCCGAGAGCTTCGCAAACCGTGCTGGAAGGGGGGAGGAAAGGGGGAAACAAGAGAAGAGGCCTGAGCAAAACAGGCGAATGACACCTGACCAAAAGCTTCAGATCCAAAACGAAAATGCTGTACGAGTAGTATCACAAAAGAGAGCGACAACTACAGCGGAAGAAACTTCGAGAAAGGCGTGTGCAAAGACGCCTTCACGAACGGAAAGAGCAGGAAGAGGAAGTAAAGAAAAGAGAACTGGCGATGGAAGAGCTTCTTTGCTTGTTTATCCCCTCTCTCTCTCTCTCTCTCTCTCTCTCTCTCCCTGGGTCTTCCCCACCGCCGCTCCCGGTCAGTGTTTTTTTAGGAATTTTTTTGTTCGTCGCCCAAGCACTGATTTCTTTTGTGGAGAATTTTCGCCATTTTTCGAAAAAAATTGGAAAAAAAAGTACCCTGTCTCAAATTCACTGTTTTAAATTTTTGGATCGCCAGAAATGACTATTTCTATTTCTAAAATCGGGAAAAAAAAATCACCACAATTGCTAAGGATTTTCCACTTTCATGTTTTGCATATCGCCAAATTTGGATAAATATAGTTATGGTGATAATCACCACTTGAGCAACATCACAAAATGGGAAAAAACAAACTGAACCAAAGCGGCGGTCATCCTTGGGAAGATTTAGCCAACTCTGGCTATAAACCAAAAATGAGGTACTAATCTTTAATCATCCTTCTAAATTTTAGGTTACACACTGAAAACCAAATTAGTTCTTTTTCGTATGTGACGATTTTTACTTTTTCCTTCACTTTTGGCGACTGAAAACCTCCAAAATCACTTCTTTTTCGAATTTCGAATTTTTAAAATTTTCTCCTTTTGGCGAAATTTCACCAGTTGAAAAAAGGGCTGCGACTCCCGGTCGGCCAGCGCGCTTTTCGCCATCAGTGACCGGTTGGAACCAGTCTCGAATTAGCGGCTACTGCTTACGAAGATGGACGCAATCGCGACCGTTGCGGCCAGAAAGCGGGAAACGGAAGCGGTGGACGAGTGGCCGTTGGATTAAGAAACTGTTTGAAGGTGGCTGTCAGGTACGACAACGTGAAACAGCTACCTATTCTCACTGACAGAAAGTTATGCCACATGCTTCGACTGACATCTGCGCCGGGCTCAGTGTTTGAAACTTTGAACCCTAAAGTTAGGCCCGCTTTAAATGTGGTCCTTCAGGATCCAAATTTGTAGGAACCAGTTTGGATACTCATTTGAATCCTTGAGTTGGATTTAGGGTTTAGGGTTCAAACTTTAAACCCTAAACCCTTGCCTTAAACCCTAGCCTGCATCTTAGTTCTTCAAATCATGACCTCTCCTTTTCTTTTCTTTTGTTTGTTGGGGAGGGGAGGACGGGTTCGAACCAATTGATTTTCCCTCCCAAATGGTGCCTTGTAAATTTAGCCTCGATTTGCCACTTTTTGGTCTAGGTCCCTCATCTAAATGCCACGGGTCCAATTTATGGCTCTCATCCAAGAAGATTGATGTATCTCATTGGACCTTAGACCTTGGATCCTCATCTAAAGTGACCCTTAGTGTACCTAAGTTTGTTGGTTGTACCTGCCATTTTGGTAAGGTTTTAATCAGGTACCTTTAAATAGCAGAATCGGCATTTCCTACTCATGTCATTATGCTATTGTAAGACCTATAAGTGGTCCTTTACATGTAGGGTAAAGCCCCAGGGGGGCCAGATTTACCCGAATAAGGGCCCTCATGTGGAGCTGAGGGTGGTTTGGTAACCCCCAAGGATGTCACACGGCATAACATAAAAATGGTAGCAGTTTTTTTCATTAAATTTTTCCTTAGATACCCACCAGGTACCCACCAGATATAATGGGAGAAAAAATTGGCGACAGGCTTTACAAAAAGTGTTAAGCCTTTGTAGGTGGGCATAAAGCTGTCACATTATTACAGTCAGTAAGGTGCTGTCATAATACACTAACAAAAACTTGCCATGTTTTTACACCAAGGGATATATGCCCCTACTTAATGGCTGGCCACATCTGGTGGTAGTGATGGTGTTAAAGGACAATGTTTATGGTGATACAAAAAGTATGGCAGTCCACACTTGTAATGTTAGCTAACAATGAATCCTATGTGGCAGGTGACATGGCATTGGTGTTAACTTAATGTTAGCACCCAGTGTTTACTAACAATTAATTTTTTTAATATGTACATTTTAGGAATCATTTTTGGTGTTATGAAAACTTTCAAAAAAAGAGGTTTAACTCAATGTCGGCACTTTTTTTTTCTCTCATTTTTCATCCCACTCTTTTTTTTCTTTCTTTTCATTCATTTTTGCCTCTCTACTTGTGTACAAGTCTCTTCATTTATTCCTTCTTTTTTTCATTTTTTCTTTTTTCTTCTTGCGTCCAAGTCTTTTCCTTCATTCTTTACTTTTTTGCTTGTGTCCAAGTTCTACTATAAATCCATGTCTACAATCTTTTATCACAAATTTTATGCCCAAAGTAATTCAAAAAAAAATTCTATTAAAAATTTCAAGAAAAGTCTCTATTGAAAGTTTCAAGAATTTTTTTAAATAATTTTTATGCAAATTTGTATTTCTTGTGTTGTGAAAATTCAATGTCCAAGGTAGTTCCAAGAAAAATATTATTTTTACTACAAGTTCAAAATCTATACCCTACATTCAATTGCAAAGTTCCAACCTAACTATGTATAGATAGGAGCAAGTGCAAGTATTTGGACTATAGTCAAGATGCAATCCTCTAACAATGGCAAATAAAGTGGCTTCGAGAGCCTCCAATGAGTAGCATCACCAACAATCAACTTACCACCTTTTGATGATGAACAAAATAGCTTCAACCAGCCTCACCCAATGCCAACTACAACACTAACAAATAGTGCTACAAATGTTGTTATAACATGTATTATTGAACTTTTCACTCCATTTTTATTAGATTCTTGTATCCATCTTTAAAGAACAAAAAGAAACCACATCAATATTATGAAATATGTGATGAATATTAAATTTCATGAACCCATACATAATTTCAAATTGAAATGCATTGGGAGTGATGTAAAAAATTAGTATTGAATTGCATATATTATAAACCTTTGTGATGACATCACAAGAACATCAGGAACAAAGGCAAATGAAAAGTTTTTGTAGATTCAAATTCTACATAAATCAAATAAAAAAACTAAGACAACCAAATTGAAAGAATTTAGAAATCCTAACATAGATCAAAGCAAAGAAGCAAGGCATGAAGCAAGCTTGGGTGTGGTCAATTCAAGAATTAGCATGGAAACATCAATCACCAAATGGAAGCGCATCCCAACAATTGTAATGGGTAATGGTCATTCTGAACATTTTCGCAGTGGAATGGCTTATAAGGATAAATGGGGGTCTTTGTATGGAAACTACAAAAACATCCAATGATTACAAAAGTGTTACAAGTCATAATGAGGACTATTGGGAGATGTCCACAAAAGATAGGCTTGCACAAGGATTGTTTGGGAGTTTCATCAAATCATATTTTGACCTCATACATGATTTCATGCATAACAAACCATACTTTAATCTTCCACATTCACAGAACTTAATGGATTCAAAAGATGAGATGTATCATACACAACCTTACGCACAAGGTTCTTCACCACATGATGACTTTAGTTTTCACGAGGAAATACGAATGTGTGAAAATGCCATTGAAAGAGCACATCTCCCCTCCCTTTTAATCTTGATCCCATCCTACACTATGTAAAAGCTTTTCAAGAAAAGGTATAGTTGGGTATTGTCATCAATCATCAAACTCTTAGCCAAAATACACCAATTTGGAAACATGGAAAATTATGTGGAAAACATTGAGCATGGAAAGCACCAAGTTTGAAGACTATCAAAAGTGGAGAGAATACCACAAAACAAAAAAAGGGAAGGAGAAAAATTACATGTTGATGCAAGCTTAAATGCATTTTAGATACCAACTTTTAGAAAGGAGAAGCTCCCTTAAGCTCCAAAGAAGCTCCAACACGTTGCACAACAAAATAAAAGTAGAAAGAAAACAAAAAATAATTTGAACATGGAAAACACTAAAAAAAACATTGAACATTGAAAGCATCAAGCATAAAGAATATTGAACATGGAGAGAATAACACAAAATAAAAAAAGGAAGGAGACAAGTTACTTGTCGATGCAAGTCTAGATGTGTTTGAAATAACAAGCTTGAAAAAAGAGAAGTTCCTTGAAGCTCCTAAGAAGCTCCAACACATTGCACAATAAAACAAAATCGAAAAGAAAATAGAAACACTTTAAACATGGAAAACATCGAATGTTGAAAACATTGAACATGAGAGAAAACACAAAACAAAAAAAAGAGAAAAAGAAATTACTTATTGATGTAGGTATGGACACACTTTAAATAACAACCTTGAAAAATAGAAAATAAGTACCAATTGTTGCTTGGTCTAGATAGATCACAAAAAGGCAAAAGGTTGGTGTTAATGTTTCATGATGTAAATGCCAACAAAGGTGCCACATCATGATGATAAGGTGTAACAAATTTTAACACTACAAACCTAACATAAAATGTGGTCGACCTTTTAAAGTTCCTTTCCATTAATTTATCATATCCCAAAGTTCTTAAAGTGGGGCATGCATCACAATATAAGGTGGGATCATGGTCTATTTTTTTTATTTTTTTCTCATTGAAAATTGGTGGGTATTAAATTACATTGTACTTAGTTCATTACCTAGCTCTTGAAAATTGGTTACATGTTTGAGATTTCAAAAAAAAATTGATACCCCTATGAAGCAACAAAGTTCAACTTACATGAATTATGTTCTAGCTTTAAAAAAATTAATCTAATGTATAATGTGTTTCATATTTATTAGAGCCATAATATATTGGTAGAAAGACCACTTAATATAAAGTACAAAAAAAAGGTACACATTTAATGGGAGTTAGTTTTTCAATTCAGTCAATGTAAAACCTAAAAATGTGTGCCTTATTTTTGGCATAAGAAAAGAATTTTAAAAGAGAAATTTGGAAATTTTGAAGAGGATTTTGAATAATATGAACTTGGGCCACTATAAAGTTTTGCAAATAAATTGTAGTTTTACATCAAAATTTTTTTTTTTCAAAATATCTTAAACTTTAACACAAAAATGTTTTCATTTTGAGAAAATTATTTTTAAAACTTTGATTTTATTAGGCTATGAAAACGACATTAAATAACCAACTATGTTTAAATTTATGAGAACCACCATTTTAAGAACCAATTAAATAAAACAAAATGTGATACCTTGGTCATTTTTCTAAAGCCAAGTCAATTTTTACAATGTTTCAAAAAACAGAAGTTGTCGATTTAAAAAATAAAATGAGAATTACCCAACATTATTCATTACACACAATATGATGACAACAAGGTAATGGACAACATTGTGCGATTATTTGAATATTTAAAGAACAAATTTAGTTAAGTCATGTTTTAGTTTTTTGAAAAAATTAAAATCAAAGAAACATCAATTCCATTTAGTTCAAAAAAACCTTTAAAACTTAAGGTTTTATGAAACGACTAACCATTTTATGGCTAGTTATTTGATTTTCTAAAAATGATAACCATGATTATTTGGCTTTTTGGAAACCATGGCTACAAATCTTTAAAAAAATCCCCATTCCCCATGAACCATGAAAGGTTTGTTTCTAATAATTGCCCAACAATGATAGTGGAAAGTCATTGAAATCATGTCATGTTTCTTGTTGCATGGACAATAACTTTTCATCAAAGATATGCAATTGCATTAACAATATGTAAGTAATTAACATTGAGAAGATTTTAAGTCAAAGATATCAACCATTTATGTCAAATCATGAAGATTTAATGAATTATTGTTAGTACCATTTCATCATTTGAACTTGCTTTGTCATTGCAACTACATTGTCACTACAATATTGCCACAAAACCGTTTTCCAATTTGAGTGATAGGTTTATATCTATGAAGTTTATTGCAAGAAACTTTGTAAAAAACCTAAAAAAGAATATATGGACACATCAAAAAATGATAAATGTCATCTTTTAGTGATTCATAGGTTGATTCTTAGTTTTCACAACTTTTTATTTTGACCAATGTTTGACATGTATAGTTGAACCATGATTATGAAAACAACTGCAAGGAAAACAAATGTCTAACGGAAAGTTGTTTTTTGGGGAGAACTTTGTGATCATAATGGCCTAATGGAAGGAGACCCTTGTGAACTTGCATTCTACCACTTGGTTTACCCATGTATCAATAAATATCCTTCTTTAAACAAAAAAATAATTTCACAATTAATCTTTAAGAATGGGACAAATATCATTTCATCCCAATGGGCCTCCTATGTTGGGATTGTCCCTTCATTTGTGGGCTTTACCCATTGTATAACATAAAACAAAGATTATCATGAAGTTAAACATGTGTAGATCATGAGGCATTGAGTGAAATCCTTTCATTTATTCCTTAATAATGAAAAACATCTTACACTTATTAGTGTTGACATGTCCCAAAACTTGTTAGATGAGTTTGAAAAATAAAGAGATTCTTTTAGACATGATAGTGGGGTTGTTTAAAATATGTACTCATGGAAGTAGATTTTTGAAAACAACATGGATGTTCATGTTTTCTTACATAAACAATTACAAAACAATGTTTGCCACAAGCTCGAATTAGGTCATTTTTACAAGTCTACATTTCGAAATTGAACATTGAACCACCATTCCTTATATCATTTATTTATTACATTACACATCAAAGATAAAATTGCAGGCACATATTTGATCATCAAATTAAACATTAAATGAAAGAAATTCAAGCCAATGCTTCAATTAGTCATCATATTTTTTTACACCCCTTTCTTAAGCATAAGCATCCTTGGGTGGACTCACTAGGAGTATCACACTTTCATTTAACTAGACTTATTAAAATTGTAAAATTATAGGAAACATTTAAACAAAAATTTTATTATAATTTTTTGGAGGTTACATTAACTAAATTGGATATAATTTGAAATTTTAATGATATAAAAATATTTTGGATTTTTATGTTCTTAATCATTACACTTAGAGAAAGTTTTAGGAATGTCACAAAGTTTATTTTCTTTCAACTTTTTGGTTCAGAGCATCGCTTTGAAAATGTTTTGGTTTTTTAAAAATACATAAATTTCAAAGGTACCTTATATGACATTTTATTGGAAATTTTAATTACATAATTAATTAAATAGGGTTGTGTCACAATAAAAGGAATCATTGGCAACAATGTTGGAGTCTTTACCAAGGACCACAATGTATACATGGCCTTCAAATATTGGTTCATTAAATACCAAAATGACATTTCAAATACATTTTTAAAATATATAATTTATTGGATTAAATATTGATGTTGAAGCTAAATATGACACATGATATAATTAAAATTAAAAAAATCTCACATCAAGCCCTACATTATAATCAAATTAACAACTTTGTTTCGAACCATGATCACAAATGTTGAACTATTATAATCATTAGGGATGTTCAAAATCAAAATCAATAACATCCATGTGTGCATGCACCTAAAAGGATTTAATATATGTGCATTTAATAGGATAAACGCATGTGATCCTTTTTATGAAGTATGTTAAAGCTCACAATAAATTTGAAAACATTTGGTGAAAATTTTATTAATAAAAAAATGTTCAAATTCAATAGTATTGAAAAACATTATATCAACAAATGTTTTGTACATGACAAATGAGTCTAATATTATTGTGAAGTGATTTCAAATTCACTAGATTACAATTTCATGAACATTAAAACAATATTTCATAATATGGGTAATTATATCATTAAATAAAATAAATAGTTATTTTTCAAAGTAATGCAACTAAAGTTTTCATTGTAGTCAATAAATACTTTTGGTTCCCTTTATTGTGACTACACCTAATAGGTATAATTTAATCATGAATTTTCAAAGTTTAGCAAGGTGATTCCCAAAAAGGTCATTCCAATTAAGAAAATTTTTGTAGTGATTCCCACATTTTGTGATTATAATGAACATTTAAGGTCATATTTTTTGCATGCAATGAACAAACTTTATGAAAAAGAAATACATGTGTTTATGGTTTTTATAAGGCCAAATTTTTTTTTGATTAATTCTACTTGTTTTACCATTCCTTTGAGCATTTTTTAGTGGGTCCACCCAAGGATGATGATATTTTTTAACATTAAAATACAAGTGTGAAGGTTTACAAGTTAGTGAGAAATTAAGTACATAACTTTGTATTTTTTCTAAAAATGTCTTTGTATATATTTTTTAATTACATATCATTTAAAAAATATTATTTGATTTAAACCTATTAGACTAAAGTGCTAATATTAAATCATTAAAGTCTAATACAAATAAATGGAATTATAAGAAAAATGGATTATAGATGTAAGTCTTACTCAAATAATTAAAGACCAAAATTTTAATACAAAAGGTGATAACATAAATTTTAATTCAATTACAAACAATGAGTTGAATTAGATTTCACCAATGAACATGGAAAGCGGATTTATAAAAAATGAAAGTTGTGAAGACCAATAAGAGTGGGTCCACCAAAGACAAAAATTGATAAGTAATTAATGCAAGGTATCAAGCATGGTCAAAATACCTAATATGTTTATATGTGTGAAATCAATAATAATAACATTAACAAAGATGCAAACCTCCCCTTATGAAAAAATAATGTTGATTTATTATTTCCAAGAAAAATGAAATATATTTATATGGAACATGTGCAACTATGTTTAGGCCATGTCAAAGCCAACTTCATGAACAACAAATGCAAAGGCATTACACATAACATCACATGTGCTACAAATATGGAAATTGCAACAAATAACAATCTTAAGTATCCAATAATCCCATAAAGTTTGTAACAAAACAAGCTTAAACTTAAATTTAACCCTATATTTAAAAAATGCTTTTCCAGATTTATACAAAATATATACATAAATGCTTTTTAAATAATTGTATTCATGATATAAAAGGATTTGAAATGTGAAATAAATTGAACAAGTGAAATGTAATGAAAGGACTACCTTTATTTATATGTATTATGATGCATTCCCAAAGGCTTGCCACAAGGTATTGGGGTAATTTTTTAATATGATGCATGACAAAATATTTGAAAACCTTGAAAAAACTCCATAATCCATGTTTGAAACAAAATGGGCATGTGAAAGTTTCAAGTTGGGACTATGATGAACTCAACATGTTGAGCTTAAAATGAAATTAATTTACACAAAATGAGAAAAAAATTAGCATAAATTGAAACCAAAATGGTGCAAAGATGAACCACAAACAACCCACCTTCACAAGGGCTAAGGCTTGGACTTGGGAGGTGTCACCATTATCCTGTTGAAAAATATACAAACTAAAATTTTCATCACTTGTTTGATTTACACATCCAACAGATTCAATCATTGGATGCAAATGATGATAACACTTCAAAAACATAATATATAAAGTTCTCCTATCATATTCATCCATAATATTTACACCTTCCTCTCAGCCAACAAAAAAGATATTAAACAAAGGTTTTTGAATCTAAGGCCTAGCATAAAAAAAACATGTTGTGGGTTTTTTTTTTTTCCAAATTTTATTAAAAAAGAAAGAAAAGAATCCAAAACACCACAAATTTCTTTTATGATGTTGGAAATTAATAAATAAAACTCAAAAGTTATCCCATAATCATCATCACTCAAATTAATCGGGATAGATGGGTTTATAATTTTTTCCCTGAATTTTAAACACATAGTAATGGCAAACTTTAATGCATCAAAAAGTAACCAATGACTCTTATATTGGTTTATAACACAAGTAATCACAATAGGAAATAAAGAGTCCACAATTATTTTAAAGATGTGATAAATAAGAAGAGGAAGAACTCTTCCACTTATTCTGACAATATTTTGCCTACTATAATAAAGAATAATAACATCCTTGAATTGCAATGCTTTTTGAAACATAATGATTTTGCAAGGAAATCTGCAAAGAAATTTAAAATTCCAATGTTAGAAAATTTGATTATAACAGATCAATAAAAAATAAGAAAGATAATAATTATGAATTTTTTTTGCAATAGATTAAATAATCACCTTGTCTTCATTGGAGTATTTAATTTTCTTAGAAGTAAGTTATAATCTAAACAAGCCTTGTTCGATTCTTGTCTACTTTTTCTAGATTTTTAAAGCCAAGTTATACATTTTTGTAAATTTGATTGGACAAATTTGATTGAAACAAACTTGAAATTCTTACAATTTTTTTTGTCAATAATAACATATTGGTATGCTTTGAAAAAAACATGGCCAAAACAAGCACCTTGAAAATTTTCATCTAAACCAAGGACTTCACATTTTACAACAAATTTTTAAGTAATTATCATAGTATTTAAATTTGAACCTTCATATTTTACACATGTAATGATTTTGTTTCTTAGCCCATATTGATCAAACAATTTTGTCAAATTGTTAGTTAACGTTTGCCTAGTAATTTCTATTGCATCAAACAAAATAATAGTTATTTGTTTGGGTTGCCAACCAGATCCCCAAAAAATTATAACAAGAGCAAATGCTCACCCTTTAACATCCATAAGTCAAAGCTTGTCGTGGTAGAAATATAATTTGTTAATTTTGGCAAAACATATACTTGTTTCATTTTCTCCACCAAATTAGGTAATATTTCTTGAGAAAATTGTTTTCTAGAGGGGAACACAACTCTAATAGACAAATGTAATATTAAATGCTTAAATCATACACTTTCAACAAATTGCAATGGTAAGTTATTTGTCATAATCAAAAGGCCAAGGTCCTGTAAAAAATCTTTTTGTTGCACATCAAACTTTTTGAAAGGTTTTTTTACAACAAAAAAGGTAGATATTACACTTGTTGGAACATTTGGCCTTTTCTTCGTAGGTTGTTTTTCAATAGTTCCTATTGTTTCATTGTTAATTTTTTCTTCAATTTTTTTTACAATTATAAAATGATTTGCATCTACATGTTTTCTTAAAATAATTATACTAGAATTTTTATAATAAATTATTAATCCTTTTTATTTCTTTAGTTATTTCATTAGGAATATTAATTGTATTATCATAACATAAAATACATTTCATGACTTGATGGGATGTAGCTTCAATTTTTTTCCCATCATTCACACAATAAAATGCCCAACATAAATAATTTCTATTATGCCCTCTCCAAAATTTTCTTTGAACATGTAATTTTTGCAAATTTTGCTTCATTATTTGTTTCCCATTTTTTTCAACTTTGCTATTTTCTATTTGCACATTTTCACTTTCTTTTCTTTCCACATCTTCTTCAATGTCCATTTCATTTTCATTTGTCTCATTTTCTTCAATCAAAATTAAAATTTCATTTTGGCTTGACTCCCCCATTTTCTACTAGAATATTATTTTTCCTAAAGGAGAAATTAGAAATAAATATGTTTTTTGCCAAAATAATATTATGCTAGTTATATGAAAATCAACTTAAACATTTACAAACAATTGAAAGAAAGAAAAAACAATGTGCTAAAAAATACACAATGCAATTGTGTATATGAAATGCAATGTGTAAAAGTGAGATGTAATGTGTATAATTAAATGTATAATGTCCAAATAATTCTTGCATAAAAAACAAACACACTATTAACCACCATTTCCCAGAAACATGGATAATTAAAAAACTCATCAACAAAAAAAAATTGAACACAAAATTTTTCACCTTCTAAGTTTGGCCTAAAGAACTCAAATTTGAATAACTTGAATCTGGACACCTCATCCACACTCCACACCTATAAAAAATAAAGGGGGGGACAAGGGGGCTTACTAATTTGAAAGAAGAAGAGCAAAACAACATGGTTGAATAAGAGGAACAAGGAACATAAAATCACAGTGTAGTAGAAAGGTACCTAAACAAAGAGGTCAAGCAAAAGGAGTAGAATAGCAAGGTTGAGCAAGAGGAGCGGAGCAACAAGTTGAGCAAGAAGAGCAAAGTAACAAATTGAACAAAAAGAGTGGAGTAGCAAGTCAAGCAAGAAGAAAAGAACAACATGTTCAACAAAAGGAACGAAGTAGCAAAAAGGAGTGGAACAAAAGGTCGAACAAGAGGAGCACGAAACAACACTAAGCAAATTAACTAATCAAGCACAATAAGTTAAGCAAGAAAGAAAATAAAATGCAAAAGAGTGAGACAAACTCACACATATTGAATAAGCAACTTTGAAACACTTGCTTTATAACAAGTAGTACGTGATGCCACTTGCTTGCTAAACCTTAAATCGAATTAAACCCTAAATTAACTACTAACTAAACATTGATTAAATGACTAAAGACTAAACATTAAATCCTTCGTACTACTAACATCCTAATTAATTCAAAACTTCGAAACCTTGACCCTAATTTTTTTAACACCTTGCCAAGGTTTCAACAAAATTAAAATACATATTTGATCAAGGTTTCAAATGCCTGGTTCTCACATTATATGAAACCATGTAGCCCAATTCGTAAAAGATATCACTCAATGTGATACCCTAAGGGATTCAAACTGAGAATTAGCTTGAAACCCTATCCAATTCTCACATTTTTTTCATACCCGCTCGACACTGATTATTATGCAAGATAGCCGCTTCAAATAAGGGCATTCCAAGTGCAATTCCCTTCCTCGACTACTACCCTGGAGGGTCGGGTAGGAGGAGGGGCATCACTTTGGGAATTCATTGGTCCTTGGGCATGATCCTACATATAAAATGTAAATGAGCTTCCATATTTAAGTTACAAGTTTATATTTAAGCCCTAAAGCCCAACATTGATATGTAACAATTTTTTTTTAATTTTTTAATTTTATTTGTATAACCCATTTGTATAACTATGTACCTCTTGGTGTAGACTATAGACCAATTTAACCACTGGTATAACTTTATGTGTCCTGACCGTATATCTCAAAATATACGTATTCCATTTGTATACACGGGATACGGTTTCCTATTAAACTAGAGTACCCGGAATCTGAGGTTAGTAATTAACTCAGGTGGAATCCGGTTAGGGTTTGAGTCTTCCACGGCGGCTTTTTTCCGCCTTCGTCTTCCGTCTCTTTCTTCAAGATCGCTGTGGTCTCTCCCCGTGTTTGCGGCTGCCTTGTCTGATTTGTTCTCTTCATTTTGTCGAAACTCTCGTGAGCAGGAACTTTCTAGTGTTCTTTAAGAGTATCTTCCGAGACTTTGACTTTTATTTCCTTTTTCCTGGGGGGTTTTAATTTTTGTTTTCGTCTTGAGGGCCTTCCTGTTCTCGCTGGTCTGTGTTGTGGTGTATTTGTTTTGATTTCGGTTCTTCTGTCTCCGTTCCCGTTCTGCAGAGATGTCTCTGCGGCCGAATGCACGCGTGGAGGTCCGTAAGAAGGGGTATAAGTTGACGGTCGATGCGGAGGAAGCTCGCAGAAAAAGGGAGGACAACATGGTGGAGATACGCAAGAACAAGAGGGATGAAAGCCTGCTGAAGAAGAGGAGAGAGGGCTTACAGCCTCAGCAGTTCTCTTCCACTCAAGCTGCTGCTGATATGGAGAAGAAGGTAAAATTGTTCTGCCCTATGTATGTGACGTATGGTCTGGATTTAGGGTTCAAGGAAATAGAGGACTAGGTACCGCAGACAACCTCTCCATCCACCTCGTACAGTGGTCTTTCTGTAGCACTTTCTATCTGCATGTGTGCCTCTTCTGTGAAGAGAACGCATTCTGGATATGCATGCTCTTTGGTTCCAGGGTTTCTACCTGCAATGGTTCTCCAAGGCCTATTCAAGACTTTGCCCTTAATTTCTTATGAAGCGTTTTGCTGCTGATTGTTTCTTTCTTTATCATGAAATAGTGAGTTTAGGGTACAGGTGTCGTTGGTTCCCCTGCATCTGCATGAAGAAAGTACGCTCTTTATTTTGGAAATGAGGGGAATTTTGCCAGTATGTCATGGTTTGCTTTTTCTGGATCTGTCATAGCAGCAGTTGGAAAGCCTCCCGGCCATGGTAGCAGGGGTGTACTCCGAAGATGCAGGCACACAGTTGGAAGCCATTACTCAATTTCGAAAACTTCTCTCCATAGGTAGGCATATAATCCCTTTGCACTTTTCCCTGGTATCTGATCTCATGTCTATACATTTTTTTTGGTATTTCCCTGTTGTTAATCACATCACCTTGTGAATCCTTCATGCAGAAAGAAGCCCCCCGATTGAGGAGGTTATAGCAGCAGGTGTAGTGCCCCGTTTTGTGGAGTTTCTCATGCGTGGGGATTTCCCACAGCTACAGGTATGCTTCAGTGGAGATTGCTTCACCTGTGCAATATCTGCTCTTCACCTGATCTGAGGATGTATCTCTGTTATTTAATACACATAGTAACTCAAATCCTTTTTGGTCTTTGATGCAGTTTGAGGCAGCATGGGCATTAACGAATATTGCATCAGGCACATCTGAACACACACGTGTTGTTATTGATCACGGCGCTGTACCAATCTTTGTCCAACTGCTCAGTTCACCTAGTGATGATGTCCGTGAGCAGGTATTGTATGACCTGGATAATGAGCTGGTTTTTTAACTGGTTTGGCTATCCTGTGCATGTCTGCTGGTCAGGCTAATTTGGGCTGAATGTTTTCTGAAACACTTGATTGACTAGGGTTTGATCTGATGGTTCGCTGCAGCGGCTGATGGACTCTTTTTTCTTTTGGGGGGGGGGAGGGGTGTAAAGGAGTGGGTTTCCACTTAAAGTTGTTTAACTTTGTCTCTGCAGGCTGTTTGGGCTTTGGGGAATGTGGCTGGTGATTCCCCAAAATGCAGGGACCTTGTGCTCAGTAATGGTGCACTGATGCCTCTGTTGGCACAGCTTACGGATACTGCCAAACTGTCCATGTTGAGGAATGCAACCTGGACTCTGTCCAACTTCTGCCGTGGCAAACCTCAACCTCCGTTTGAGCAGGTGCTTTCCTTTGTGCCTGCTCTATGTGTCTAGTTTTGGTCTGTATACTGCAATTGACGATTCAAGGGTTGGTAATTTTCTCATTTCCAGTTCATACTTTGTGTTTTCTAATACTTGCTTGAAAATTACTTGAGATTTCTCAATTCTTGTTAGAGTTATTTCTAATATTTTTGTTGTACAGTCGAAACCTGCACTGCCAGCATTGGAGCGCCTCATCCATTCAAATGATGAGGAAGTTTTGACCGATGCTTGCTGGGCTCTCTCGTACCTCTCTGATGGGACCAATGACAAGATCCAGGCAGTAATTGAGGCTGGTGTCTGTCGCCGTCTTGTGGACCTGTTGCTGTAAGTTACCAAGTAGCTCTTATAGATTTAGAGTCAGTGGCACATTTCTTGAAACTGTTTGCATATAATATGTGTTCGTTTTCTCTCAACTATACTTGAATTGTAGTGGGTTAAAACAATGGGAAACTTTACTATCGATGGTTTCTTGAGAAGCACTTTCCTTTTAGCTGGTGTCTTATGGTTACCTTGAAGCTCTTAGCTATCATGCTAGCTTGAAGTTGGCTGTTTTAATTGATTTTGGTAGTTTTGAGGGTGTAGCAGCCATCCATCACCATCTGTTCTCATTCCTGCTCTACGCACGGTTGGCAACATTGTTACTGGAGATGATCTCCAGACGCAGGTAATTTCCCTATCTCTATGTTGTGATCTACAGAATTTGGTTCTGTAGAGAGGATTAATTGTGACTTCCCACCAGGAGATGGTTGTCTCTTTTCTATTTTCAGGAAACATAACCTGTGCCTTTACTGGCTTTTCAGTTCATTATCAACAACCAGGCACTTCCATGCCTCCTTGCACTTCTTACTCACAACCACAAAAAGAGCATCAAGAAGGAAGCCTGTTGGACCATCTCCAATATTACTGCTGGAAACAAGGATCAAATTCAGGTAGATGTGCCCCTGCTTTTGAACAAGTGTTGTTTTGTTTGTCCACAGTTTTGTGCAATTCTGTGTTTTTTTTAGGGAACTGGGACGCACACCACTTAAGAGGGAAGAGCTTTGTATGCACCTTGGCCTGGTTCCTCTTCTTGTTGCATTGCAGCTTCTTTCCTCTAATCATACTGCGATTCTTGTTTTGTTCCAGGCAATTATTGATGCCAACATCATTCCGCCCCTGGTTTCTTTACTGGCAACTGCTGAGTTTGACATCAAGAAAGAAGCAGCATGGGCTATATCCAATGCTACATCTGGTGGAACACATGAACAGATCAAGTAGGTTGTGCACTGATTGGAGGAATCTGTAGAATGCTTCAGAGTGAATCATGGAAGCAAATGGAGAGATAACAGCTCAATTTGAAGTCTATTGTCACACAGCTCTAGCACAGAATGCAAGTGGACGTTCATCCTTTTTAAGTTACAAATTGTTGTTGATTTGAGCAATGTCACTAATGTTCTGTCGTCATTTCTGTAGGTACCTGGTGAATCAGGGCTGCATCAAGCCACTCTGTGATCTGCTCACATGTCCTGATCCCAGAATTGTGACAGTTTCACTTGAAGGCTTGGAAAATATTTTGAAGGTAGGGGAGTCAGAGAAGGACCTTGGGAACAGCAGTGGTATCAACCTGTATGCTCGGTACATAGATGAAGCTGAGGGCTTGGAGAAGATTGAGACCCTGCAAACTCATGACAACAATGAAATCTATGAGAAAGCTGTTAAGATTTTGGAGACATACTGGCTGGAGGAGGATGAGGATGAAAATCTGGCCCCTGTAGGTGATGAATTGCAGAGCAATTTTGCATTTGGGGGAAATCAGCCTGCTGTTCCTTCTGGTGGCTTCAACTTTGGTTGAGATGGTAATTCAATTTGTGCTTTTTCTGTGTTGTTGCTGAATAATCTTTGTGAAAACAATGAAGAATGGCCAACTTATGAGATTGGTTGTCTAATCATTGATTAGCATGGAGATACTTATGTGAATTTTTGCAATGCAGGAGAGTGGAGCAGATTTATCATGCCTTGCAGGTATGGGAAAAGTGCTGCTTTCTGAAGATCAGGGCAAATCGACAGTGGCCAACTGCCGAAACAGCTCACTGTGACTGGTTTTTTGGTCAGTACTAGGAGGAAGTCTACTGGTCCCTAACATGTGTTTGTTAGAGTTGGATGCCAAAAGACTTTTAAGTCAAGGCAACATTGCTGTTCAACAAAGACTTTGTGCAGCACAACAGGATCTCTGGATTACAAGAAGTCCAGACACTGACTATGTTCTAGGGATTTTGGTTTCTGGGTTCACAATGATGAGTGCAGCACAAAGTCCATCCCCTCTGTAAGCTCTGATCTGTAGTCCATGGGCAAGGAATCCTACTCCTGAGGCAGGTTTATAACCCCCCACCCTCCCCCTCCATCCCCCAATAAGTAGCCCTGGTCATTATCATCTCCCTTGGCAGTGACAGTGGGACCTGTTTGTGCATTCTTTACACCACCACCGACTTGGGTGTGCCCTGGATCCCAATCTTGACTTTTAGGAGTTCCAGTTAGTCTCCTTTACCATGCAGGTTAAATTTCTGCTGGTAAATGACTGCCATGTCTTCCGTCATGCACAAAAAACTGTGGCATGAGACTGACTGGCTGAGTGCATGTCATGCCATTTGAGCTGGCTCTGCAGTTTTGACTAATTTGTATAGTTAACCAGCTTTGCCCAAGTTAACTAACATGTAGTTTTTGCTGAGGACAAAAATTGATCTCTTGTGATGATCTTGACAGTTACAGGCATTTCATTCATTCACTGCACAGCCTTTAGTGCAGTGAGGGCTGTTATATCCACACACTAGTAAAGTTTTGTGTCTTAAACAGACCTGTCCTGTTGGCTTTCACTGCTTGTCTCCATAAAGATTTGTGTCTCAGGGTGGAGTGGTCAGTATAGTCAGGATACATGTAATTTGTAAGAAAGCTGCTACTAGTGTGAGAAGTCTGAAAATCACCTGAGACTCTGGTTTGCTGTGTTTTGTATGATATGTTTGAAGGTATTCTGTGAAGTCCTGAAACCTTATGGATCCACCTCGGTAATGTAGTTCAATTCTTGTTGCCAGGTGGTCTAATGCAATAGATTTGTTTGCTTTTTACTGCAATTTTTTTGTTGTGCATCTGGTTCATTATGTCTCAGAGGTTCTGAAGGTAATTGAAAGTATATGGGTTGTGCGGGATTTTTAAGTATTACTGTGGTCTAGTGAAAGTAAGTGTTGTGCAAGTGATTGTATTGTTAATTTTTCTAAAAATATCACTAATAACATGATTGAACAAAAAAAAAACCATTTGAAAGTTTGGATTTCAAATGTTGAATGTGATTTGAATTCTCACTGATTCAAATGTGACAAAATCAAAATTAAATGATAGTTTTTGTATTAAAAGAGTTTAAATGTATCCATTTTAAACACCTCGTTTGTGGTGGATTTATTTCTTAATTTGTGTTTTGACATTATTCTTTCGTACTTTTTGATTGCACATGTAAATTTTTGTATGCATGATAAAAATAATGTTTCTTTAAGAATTCATTATGATTCCTTGTTAAAAGTAGATTCATTTAAGTTTATTGTAATATAAAAAATTATAAAACTCACTATGTTATTGTTAAATATGAACTTACATGATATATTGATCTATGTAGTACTCAGAAGCCATGACTGTGTCAGTCCACACTCCAACTAATTGTGCTTTAACATCTGGCCTGAAAGCATTTATGTATCTATTTAGGGAGAATCTGGATTGTGGATTTGTTTTTGTTGACAAATATAAACATGCAAGCATCAATGTGTGATGTATTGACATCAATGAAAAGCTCGGCTCAAGCCCTACCCTTGCTGCCATAATTTTTGAATATAGAAAACAACACAGATTAAAGTACCTTTTCTGTCCAACTGTGGTTGTAGTTTGAGTTGATGAAGATCTCCCATTCCTCATCATGTATACTTTAGCCTCAATGATGATGCAACTCCATGTCTAGGGTCTGCAGATTCCAAGAACCCTGAAGTTTAGGCTGAAGATCTCTCCATATCTCACAGGAAGATCCCAACAATTTGCATCAAACAAAATCTCGAGCTCCAGCAAAAAAATCATGTGCTCACGGGAAGATCCCAACAATTTGGATCAATCAAATCTTTTGAAGCTCCAACAAACAAACAAACAACCTATTCCTCACAGCAAGCTCCCAACAATTTGGATCCATAGAAAATGAAAGATGGTTTCATGTTTTCTTGCAAGAGTTGGACAATAGAAAAATGTCTGACCTCAGAAATCAACTGCAGTAGGGGGGCTCCCACATTGAGCCTTTTGTGAAAATCAAAGGGTGTGTCTGTTGGTGTTGAAGAGTTCAAGAGGAGTCAACTGCAGACCTTTGTGCCAATTGGAGCATTCTTCTCGTCGGAGAAACCCTCCAGAAGGATCACCTGTTTGCTGCATTAGAGTCTGTTTTTCTGTGAATAACTCATCATGTTGAAGCTGTTATAAGATATGAGGAGGTAATGGATCTGTATTTGAAGGAAAAGAGCAAAATGATTAGAGGTCTGGCAAACCAGGGTAGAAAAGACTCAATTGCCATAATGCATTGCATAAGTGGAGATGTCCTCCTGCTGGCAGGCACACAAGTGCACTGGCTGACTAAGTTTCTAGGAGAAAGGATGGGCTACAATGCTTACCAGTACACTCACTGCTGTGGCTCCTATTCCTCCACCGCCTCTGGGTAAGACCGATAATCTGTCCTTTGAAAGAACATCAGTAAGAAGAACCTTGGAACTCAAAGTAATCTATCAAAACACTGGAAATCATGAAGATCAAAGACTTCAAATTTGCAGATATCCTCAAGCTTAGAAAAGAAACAAATTTAGCAATGAATCTCCTACTTCATACCTGTTAACTCAAATCAATGCTCTTGATTCACAAACTGCTAAAACTGCAATCAACAAGGTGAACTTGAAAGACGTATTACCAAATGTAGAGGTAAGTACAGTAGAGGTGAGCTTTGAGACTCACTGCTTTGTTCTCTCCCCTTGATGCCGTGTGCAGTGATGGAAGCACAGGAGATAAGAGCACTAACAGTAAAAAGGGGGTTGGCAAATATCAAGGTGGAGGGAAAGACACAAAACAAGGAAATGACTCAATGCGAGAGGTTTTCCGTGAAAAGCAATCAAATTACAGGGCTGACTTTGCACGGGTGAAGGAAACACCTCCACCTACCAAGCAGCAATGGTGGAAGCCTGACCCTGCTACAGGGGTGTATGTTCCTGAAGACTACCATGGCAAAGTTACAACATGTACAACAAAATCAAGAAAGGTGAGTAAACCAATCATTCGTAGTGAAGAAACCACAGCTCAGATAGATCGTAGTTGGTGGACCTCCATGGAGGAGCTTCCAGACATGGATCGCAAACCCTTGTAACACAAAAATGATCAAGGTTAAACAAAAGGATAAAGACCTTGCAAGTAGTTTTACAGTTGCTTGAACTTTTTGTACTGGGAGTCCTGCTGCATGCAGGTAATATAAAAAACATGCAGGACAGACCAAAAAAAAGGCAAAACCCTAAGGACTTTTGTCCTGTCTCAGGTGTAGGGTAATTGCTGCAATCTAGGAGACATATGTCTTTGAAAGGAGTGCTTGTTGACCAACATATGTAGTTTTCAAAGTGTTCCAGACCTTCCCCACTCTCGGTCACCTACAGTGTAGATCAATGTCTGTGATAGCAGAGGACAACAGAAGCATTAGTAAAACAAGGTTAAGAACCAAGTGAGGTGAACAGAATTGAAACAGACATCAGAGAGACTTTGGATTTCTTGGTATAGAAAAAGAAAAATCTTTGTCAACAACACTTGGATACCAAACTGCATTGAGGACAAAAGAAGGCTCAAATAGATACAACAGAAAATGACAGTAACAGGACAGGGCTTCTCCCTAACTATGACAGTTGAACAGTGAAGGCTAATTCCTGAGGATAACAAGGAACACAACTGGAAAGCATCAGCAATAAATACCATGCTGATCATGACAAAATAGTGCAAGCATTAAAGCTTTCTCCTGTGAGGGAGTTCTGTCTACAAACACACAACAGGAAAAGTCTGGATCTCAAAAAAGACAGGTCAAACTGTGCCTGTGTACCTGCAAAGCAATCATTGTATGACTCTGTACATGAAGGAAACACCGTATACAAGGTCTGCCCCTCTGATTAGAAGCAGCTCATTACAAGGAGGTTCAGAGTCATCAAATGAAACATCACCATTGTTCTTATTCCCCAGCATCTCCTTAAGGTATGAAAAAGTATTTTCCCACAAACAGCAGATCATCCCAAGAATGAAAACAATTCTATAGCAGCTATGTTGTACAGATTCAATTGAATTTGCTCCTGATGTCCAGTTTGTCCAAATCTATGCTCTGAACCAGACCTGAGGGGACCTGGTGCGAAAAAGGAATAAAGAAGATGCATGAAGTACAGTTGAAGAACATAACAGCTCTCACGTGCAACAATAGACAGGTGCTTGTCTAGAAAGCTTGAAAATTAAAAAATTTGCACCTCCTTGACTCTGTCACAGCTTCTGAAAACTCAAACTGCCAAGTACAGAATCTGGATGCCAAAGAAAGACTCAGCCAAGGTGTACACAACCTGGATGGCAGAGAAAGTCTCAGCCAATATTTAGTGCAAAGGACATTCTTTTATCTCTTACAGATCTAACAACAAAACAGAAGCAAGCATTGACAATGAGAACGGAAATTTCAGAAGGGGCACTGCAATTTATGAAAGTTAAAAGAACCCTCTTCCGAAGGTCCTTGCAGTGGCTTGGTATGTGCGGACCATCAAGCCCACACCAATACCAACACCAAGACACATGCCCAAGCCTATTCCCACACCTACCCTAACACCCGCATTGAACCATGTCATCTCCCCATCAGACTCGCCATATCCGCTGCCTTCCAGGCCATAACCAAAGGCTGTCGTAGCTTTGTCAGTGAGATCCATGAAAGGGTTGGATCCCACAACCTGAAAAACCCATGTCAAAGGAAGACCACACTTAGGAAAAAAGAAGAGGAGGATACCAGAAAGTTACTCATCCGGTGCTCTGTGCTTACAAATCCCCACTGCAATCTACAAGATTGAACTAGCTAGGAGGAGAGTTCACTGTGTCAAGCATTCTTCCAGAGTATACAAATCTGAGGGCTTCCAAATGGATGGAATTTTGAGCAATCCTCTTTGCAGAATTACTTGAAGTTTTTGTCGACGAGATCACATAGAGAAAGATAGGGGGGCGTGAGCTTCGGGGAGGATCCTACTCACCAGTTGAGGCTGATGATCCATTGCTATGAGACTGCTGGTTGAATTTCTTCCAACTGCTTCGGATTCGGGAATGGCATCGAGAGTGATCTGGCGGTTCAGCCTTCTGCGTGCAATCATCTGCACAGTCCGCGTGAGGATGACTGGCGTTCCCGAGAATCGGCCTACCACGCACACTTCTACGACTGGCGCAGGAGCGAGAGACATGCTAGGGTAATCATTTCGGCTTTTGAGGAAAACGCATCCGGACTGTCCAACCACGCAGTTGCACTCCATTTTCCATTCCTGATGCGTGCTGTTTGCCGCGTCAGCAGGAGGAGGACGAGGTTCAGACTGTCGTTCTATAGTCCCGCTGAGGAGCGCCTCGTCCCTGTTGAAGACTTCGTAAGACACGGAGGCGCCACTGGCACGAAGATTGTCCGTGCTTACGTACGTTGCCTCTGCCGACTCTGTGTTTATTCTATCCCTCCTGAGAACAAGAAGAGCTTCCTCGGAAGGCGAGATCCTTCCTCCATTGACTTCTAAAGCTGTACCGATGCTCCGTGCAGGAAAGCGTACAGTCAGGGACTCCGGAGCGTCGTCGTCCAAGGCACAGCCGCTCACTCTCACATATATAACCCTTACATCCAACCACGCATTCGCTTGGACGTTACTACTACTCACCTTGCTGTTGTAGCCAAGAAGAGCTGCTCTGCCATGTGTCCGCCCCGAAGAAGAAATCTCCCCCAAATTTTCCGGGTATTCCTCCATCTCTCTCGTACTCCCTGCACCTTCTTCCCTTCTCCAAACCACGCAAGAAACAAAGGCGACTGAGCTAAAAACCACTGAGCTTGATCACACAACCGCCTCTTAACTGCGATTCTAATGGCTCCATCATCATCTTCTTCTTCTCCTAGGAACCTCTCACGACGACGACAACACATGAGAAGATGTAACCCCGCCGAGCTTCAATAACAGCCAGAAAAAAAACACAACAGATCCAACCGAACAAGCGTCTTCTTCAATTTCTGTTTCTTGTCCCCACAAGGGATTCTCCACAACCACAATCCATCTCCGCCATCAATTCTTCCGCAAATCCGAACCAAACAAACTAAAATAAATTCCAATACATACAATCTTCCCAAACCTCCAAAAAATCCACATCCTGAACGATGAGAAACACGAAATCCAGCAGCACGGAGATCACAATCTGCAAGCAAAAGACACAGGGAAGACGATCGCGAACGACGATCGCGAGCAAGGTCGTTGCACCATCGCCTTCTCTCTGGAAGAGACGACCCGATGTATCCATCCATCTAGCCAGCCACCTATCCATCCATACCTCCAACATTCATCCAAAACGCACGTGTACCTTATCCTCCAGATGGTTGTGACGAATCTCCGTTCACACTAGTTTTGTGCTTTGGACGAACTCCATTCACACTGAAACTTGTGAAACTTTTCTTTGTAGTACAATTTCTTAAAGGTTATGTGTACAACAAGATAGGTAATGATTTATACCACTTTCTTCGACCTTAAATCTCAAGAATGGTATATTTTACCTTTGACTAATGTTCGGGCATGAATTAAATTGTGAAAGGCCAAACAAAATTATTATTTTTTAATTTAAAATTAAATTATATATATATATATGGTCCCAACCATTAGGATATCATTATAAATACAAAATGTAAGGTGTATTTTTTGTAATTTTTTTGAATTTTTTTAAAATTTGAAATATTATTGTGATCATTGAACCTAGTTTTGTCAAATTCAAGTGGCAATGATTCATCAAATTTGGTTTAGGTAGGACAATTTTAAGTTTCATGGATCATCCTTTGGGCCATCTTAATAAATTGTCTTTTGAAAAATCTCTTTAATCAATTCCTGAGTAAAAAAGAAATGTAAAGATGCCTTTTCAAATGTGTGTCATTTCAAAGTTTTTTTTCAAAAACAAATTTCAATATTTTTGCACCAATTTGCATCCTATTTCTCTTTAATTGAATTAAAATTCAACTCAATTCAATTCAACTTGCTTGCAATATGATTTAACATTTTCATTTGAATCGAACTTAATTTTCACAAAATCAATTCATTTTTTCCTATCAATTTATTGTCATTACCAAGGCATAACACATAGCACAAGTAAATAATATTTGAACAAGAGTTGTTAGTTGTTACAATATTGAACTTTTGTTTATGGTCATTGCCATTGGGCCTGTAATTAACGTGACATCATTAAGTAAATTCAAATGCAAATTTACATGCACATTCTCACAATATCACAACATTTACCAACAACATAACAAATAGTGATATGGTGGTCCAAGCAAAATAATTGTTGATTGGAAATGTGTTGATGAAAACTTTGCTCACCTCCTTTTTCTTTTTATTTTGACCATAAATTTTTATTTTTGTAAAAAAATTCAACAAACCCCAAATATAACAAAATTACTTCTTTGGATTTTGAATCTCGATTATTCACCCAACACTATTGTACATGAATTTCTTTGCTAACATATGATGTTACAATTTAAAGTTGAACAAAATCTATTTTTGGTCTAAGGTGGTTAGTTTGTTCATGCACCCACATTTATATAAGAGAGATATTGTTGTCTATTTATGTTCTATGGATAAAATCCATAATTTTAGGTGGATATGGGAATCAATACCTTTGGGGGCTTGGGACATGGGTGCAAAATGGTGCAATTGAATTGATTATTGAAGTTTTCATCTATTCAATTTGTCTAGGCTATGGCCATCTCGATGTGATCTTCATCTAGAAATTTAGTTTAAAATTTTAAAATATAATACTTTTATCATAAGAAATATATTATTGATATAAAAAATAAATTGATTTTGATCTAATTTCAAACTAATTTTGACCCAATTTCAAATACATTGATTTTCATATTATCTATTTCATTTGTTTAGGTCGCATCTATCTTAGACATTATCCTAGTTGATTCTTGGTCCAAATCTCGACCAAATTCTAAATCCAAATGGATTATAGGGAAGTTAAATCTTAAGGTTAAGTCAATCCCATATTCATTTTTTAATGTAATTTCATCCATAGCCCTCCCCACACATACAAGTTTGAATTGAACTCATACTTACCTCTTCCAAGCTTAACTACCTCATTCCTTTTTTCTACCCATTTACATGGAGATAAATAACATGGAGGTTTATACTTAACCTTGGGCTATGCTATTACATTACTAGTTATAATCAATTAATCAAAAAACATAAATAATGTTTTGAAAATTAAATTTGATTGAATGACATTGTATCAATCAAAAAACTTTGTGTGAAATTTTGCATTATTGTAAAATCGAAAAATGAGTTGTGTTTCTCTCAAAGGATTTTTTGAGAAAAATTTCTATAAAAGTAGGGGAAAAAAGATGAGTTCACCACATTTAGTCTCTAGGATTTTACATGTAACAAAAAAATAGCAAGATTCTAGAAAGCTTTTAGCTTCCTATGTATCTTGTAACCAAACTCGGCTAAATCTTCCTATGGATGGTTGCCAATGTGGCTACATCACAAAATCGAAAAAAATCACTACATTGCATGCAACTTGAATTGAATTGAGTTCAAATTCTGAAATTTGATCCGAATACATTGAATGTGAATTCAAATCCCTAAATTTGATTCAAATACATTGAACGTGAATTTCATTGAATTGAATTGGATGCAATTTGAATCTAATCAGATTTGAATTCCAATACAAAAGGTATTGAAAATATGCTTGCAATAATTTTGTTGAAAAAAAAACCTTCAAAAAGACACCTTTCCACCCCTCTTAAGAATCAACTAAATGGATTCCAATTTACAATTGTCCAAAGGACAATTCATCCAAAAGGATGACTTATGGAACCTAAAGTCGTCCTACCTAAACCAATTATAATGATGCCACTACAATAATTTAATATACTATCTCTTTCAAGCTTGTTTATTTAACCCATTTACTCTATGCATTTACATGGCCATGAAAGATTTGACATGAATAATGATGAACTATTGGGAATCATATGGGAACATAGAAAGAAAAAAAAAAAGGCAAGGGGGGAATTTTTCTTGGTTTGGAAAGGTATTATACTTGTAGAATTAATAATAATTTGCACATTGGATCAAATAAGCACAAATCTTTGTTTTAAAAATTGGTATTACTTACCTTTTGTCAAACAAGTAAATTCCAATGACATTAATACTGAGGCACTAGTATGTGGAGTTTTTTGCAAAATCTATTGTATGGTCCTCTCCTATTGATTCTTAATCTAGATTCCAAATATATTTGTCGAAACATTCCAAATTATAAATATAAGGTAATTCAATAAGTTTCGAAAATTGTTTTTTTGTTGCATTCATTTTTTACATGTATTACATCTTGCTCCTTGCCCTTCTTATCCAAATCTCTTGTTGCTTTATCATCACTATTTGTTGTGGGACTTATTATTTAGACATAATTGTTAATGTTGTTATTGCGCTTGTGTTTGAATTTTATTTTAAAGTAAATAGGATTATTTGCCATAGCTAGCATTAATAAGCTTTTAAACCTTAAACACAAGATAAAAGCTATAGTCGTTGATCTTGATTCATAGGGTTGCAATGTTGTGCTTTGTGTACATGGGGAGGAATTTCTATTTGTTTTTACAAACTTCAATGCTTTTCTCTTTCATTTAAAGCAACTCCACATCTTCTCCTTTTCTTATTATTCTTGACAAATCTAGTTTTCAACTTTGACATCTCAAAAATCTCCCAAGGTTGTTCTTATAATCTTTCTTAGTTCTCTTTCATGTTTTGAAACAATACATGCTCTCTCACACATGAATATAGGTTACTACAAAGCCACAATAGTTGGAACCTAAACAACCCTATCAATAGCACACATATTCCATAAGTTGTAAACTTTTATTCTTTACTTCCCACCTTCTTTATGTTTGTTTCTTCTTGTGTTTGGTTTTTTGCCATGCTCAAACATTGCAAATTTCCTTAGATGTTATTTTTTCCTCTCTTTTTGCAACTAATGCAATATTCTATAATTAATGCAAATAACAATATGCTCTCCAATTCTTCTTTGTAGCTCAGCTTTTATGTCTTGGATTGTTGAACATCAATTACAATCTACACACTATGTTATTCAACTATGTTTGTTAGTTTTTAAATATGATTGTTGTTTAATGGGGCAACATCTGCATCCCCCTTAATGCCTACCTTTTTGTGTTGGTGCTAAATTGTTTGGAATATTTAACAAAGGGTCCAATTGGGTGACAAGAAACTTACAAATTTAATTTCTCCTTTTTGTTCAATTTTTTATGCCAAGCTTCAAGTTGAGAAAAATATAGGTAAGGAATCAAACTCATGAAATAATTCCTTTGATATTGGGCATGTCTTTTTGCTTTTTCTTTTATCAAATGTCAATTGTGATCATTTTTTGTAGTAACATGTAGTAATTTTGTAAATTATTGACACTACTTTTCAACTATGTCTTGCAAGAAAGAGAGGTCAAATTTTGTGTTTGATTTTAATATGACAATCCAATTTTTATCCCACTTTGGATTTATCCAATTGAACATTTATCATAGTAAAGGATTGGTCAAGTTCAATTGATTCTCAAGATTATCATTGTAAGCATCTCTAAGATTGCAAGCTTTTGTTTTCAACCAACCCAATGCACTCTTATTCAAAGTACACATTTCATATTGCCCTTTATCCAATAGGAAAATAGGGTCAAACCATGGAGACTATGACATTGTACAAAAAGTTTGTAATTATGTAAGATGATGGTTGTCAATCCATGGAACATGGGATTTGGGACTTTAAGGTTTGACATGAAAAAATGAGAATATAAATGTTAGGACAAAATCAATAACAAGAGCAATATTTATAACATTATTTCTTTATTTCCAATTGTGTTGAGTTTTAAGGTTGAATTTGCTTAGATCATATATAATTGATAATCTTTTGTGCACATTTCTTACCCTCTTTTGAAATATGATGGTAAGGAGGATGAAAAATTTGTAGAGAAAACAAAGAGGCGGGTTCCTTAGGTTGTGTAGTCAACTCTTGCTATTTTTGTAATTAAATATTCCTTGACAATTATAAGTTCCTTGGGTTGCTAATCAATATGTTTCAAAACTATAGTCATGTTACACTCAATGCAAGCCATTTGATGGTGATGAACATCAAAAGCTTTATTTTTAAAAAATGAAACTAAATGTACAAGAAGACATAATGGTTAGTTTACAAATTGCTTCTTGATCCAAATATTCCACATGGGTTTGTTGAAAGCCCTTATGTGAATTACATTTATGCATTAAAATATGTTGGAAGCCAAATAAAAAATGTATATAGTTCCTTAATGACATTAATGGAATGTCATTGTGTTTTGAAGTTGCATCGGATTGAAGTAGTTTTTTTTTCACACAACATGTTTTGCACAAAAAAAATGATAAGGAAAATATGTATTAGGGGAAAATTGGAATATACCTAGATGGAAAGAAGGTCAAACTATTTTCTTTTTTTATTATTATTATAGAACATTATACCAATTTGGGCTAGAAAAAGGATAGAAATAGAAAGGAGGAAGAAAAAATGATGACTTGATTCATGGCAACACAAGAACACATTATTTTCAACTATTTAATTTTTATGGTCAAGACCTTCCCATGAGTGACCATCTCACCAACTTTAAAACAAGGTTGTTGGGTGAAAATCTTTTAAGGTGTACCACCAAGGATGAAGAAAAAAACCTAGTCCTATTCGCAATCTCCTCCCCCCCCCCCTTTCCCCCATATTTTTTGATCCCCATCAAAACTAATGAATCAAATGTCAAATACTTCAGAAGTGCCATATTTTACCATTAAAATTCTAAAATCCATCATTATCATCCATAAATATGTCTTTACATGGTAAAAAAAACTATGTTAAAAATATTGAAAAAGGTGATAATGTGTCACAATTTTGGTACATCTTAGAGAATTTGGACCACCGTTATGCTTTTCACTTGTTTTGACTATTATTTGTCAAAGGTTACAAAAGGATTGTGAAAAAACTTTGTTGCTTGTTTGTTCTCAAATCTTGCACATTAGCAATCCTACACAATTTGTAAAGGTGAAAAGGTAATGGAAAATTGTTGTTATAAATTGATTATGACGAAAGCCAATGCATCATTCTTGGTTGTCATGATTACTTAATTTGACCCATGTTACACAAAACACATGGTTGATAAGGTGGATTCAAAGTTGTGGTCATAATGACATGAAAATTATCTTGATTTTAAATAGAAAAAATTGAACTGGCTACAATGATGGCATTAAAATTTGAATAAGGCAATAATTTTTGATTGAATGTAAGGTTCATGATAGATTTTAACATTGGGCAAAATTGAAGTTTTTTTTTTATGCAAAGAAAAGGCATTTATTTTTATAGGTTTACCTTTGCTCTAGTGTTTCATTGCATTTTCAAGTTCACATAAGGTTGTTTCTTTGGTTGATTCTTGCATCCAAACCTAAGTAGTAATATTGATTGTTTTGTCTTTTATGTTACATCTTAGTTGAAGAAAGCAACTCAATGTTGTTGGATTAGAAGGCCTATCACAAACTTCATTTGACAATAATAATCATATGAATTATTTTTTCATAGGTTTGTATTGCATAGACATGGACATCATTTGTTTATTCATATTGTTTAAACATGAATGTCATGCACATTGTTTAAACACAAATGTCATATGTTATTTGTATACTTTTGAACACGATTGTCATATGTCTATTCATCTTGTTTCAACATGAAGGTCGTGTCCACAAATTTCATGTTTAGATTATACATGACATTCATGTTTAAATAATACAACCTATGAAAGAAAGAAAATTGCACAACTATTGTTGTTAAATCGTGACTCATGAAGTTTGTGATGAGTGAGATTAAAAAGGAATTCAATAAGTCCTCCATTATGGCTTTAAGCTTGGAAGCCACTTGTAATTTGGATCATGATGGCCTTCAAATAAAACACAATGTAAGAGGCCTTGTGAGAAAAAGAAAACATGTGATTGAGGATAGGACTCACTTGAAGGTGTTGTTGTGAGAGTGAACTATGCCTATTATTCTTCCTAATGTTGTACATGCATTTTTTATTCATTGGTAGAAAAAACGAATGTTAATGTTTCCATCTTAAATTAGCTATATAAGGGTCATCACAATTTAATGATGAGGGGCATATTTGGGCAATAAAGGTGCATCAAAAAGGTTGTGCCAACCAAACCTTGGTACAACCTTTGACCCGAGATTAGGTTATCGAAATTTTAGGTGAGGTGAACAAGAGGGTTCATATTTATCCTATAACTATCATACCACAATGATCAATGAAATAACAACCCAAACCTAATAACATGCATGTTTCCAACCTTATTTCCTTTTTAAATTGGTGTTCCTAAAATGGATAGCAAAAAAAATCAAAGTATCATTATAAACCCATGAAAATCACTTAATGAATTTAAATGACAAAATTTACCAATTTCCAAAATGTCATTTATTTTAATTTTTCTATTTAACATAATACAATGTAGAAAAATTGTCTTCAAGTTAAATTAATGGCACTAAAATATCAAACATGAATGAGAGAAAAAATTTCAATGAAATACAATTTACAAATTTTGATGATATCAATGTAAGCCCACAAAACATACATTGTAAGAAAAATATTTCCAATTTATCAAGACATTTGAAAGTTTATAGCACATATGTCATGACCTTTAAATCATAATTTCAATATGATAAATTTCACGGGAACACCAAGTCTATTTTTCACACTAAATCCCACATTTGTTCATCATCCTTTGTTAATAGTTTTGAGCAAACAAAACATCAATCAATCTTGACTTATTCTATGGCATAAACATGTTGAATAAAAATGAACAATGCAACCAAGAAATAATGAATCCAAAAGTTCAAGCTATATTTGTTCACACTATTATTGGTGTTATTTTCAAATACATGTTCTAGGTCAAAGAAATAAAACATTTGTTTGACAACAATGTTGGCATACTCGGTCACATGAAAGCTTATTATGGATGTTATGAATGGGAAAAAAAATGGCAACTTACACATCCATACATTATTATGCCTAAACAATTCTTTGATTTCCAACACATTCATATTAACATTGCGTGATAATAATAAAAATTGAAATAACATGATTAAATATTTAATTGATATCATGTAATGAGACATCAATCAATAAAATTCATGTAAAACATTGACATTGACAAATTGCATCAATGACAATATTGATCACATATATCCATGCATCACAAGGCCCCTTAATACTCACAACAAAACATTTCTTGGACTCTTTCAAAACAACATATATAAATTAATCAATATATGTAGTCAACATGTTTGTAATCCAATATTTTATAAAATAGATGCCAATGCATGAAAAAAACTATGAAGTTATGGCTTCCTTCAACCTTTAATCAATGAGACCCATTTTAATGTTGAAATTGGATTATTACACATAAAATGAATCGACAAATGGTAAATAATGCAAGTCCATGGATATTGTTGACATCAAGATGTAATCATGATCTTAAATTTATAAAACTTCTAGCAAAGATAGTAAATCATTAATTTATTACATAATAGATTACATTACAAATACATCAATTTACACTTCACCCATGTATTCTCTTTTGCAAATTACAACATTGAAAACTCAAACAATAATTGAATACCTAAATTGTAATTATGATTCAATTGATAAACATCGATAATTGCTATATGTACTTAGAATACAATCCAAAGCCAACAAGAAATATTAAGCACTAGAGCAATCAACTACTCGTTGAACTTACTAGATCACTTAATTGATTATGATTTCATTTACATACCTTGGTAAAGTTATTAACATGGGCAACAAAACAAAAAAAAAACCAAAACATCCAAGCAAAAATGATAAAGAGAATGCTAGCAATTATGAAACATTCAAAATTGACAAAAATTAATCAAAATCAACAATATATCATACACAAATTTAGGGTCAACTACCAACAAAAACTTGATAGGTTAGATTCTTTACATCCTTACGAATTCTCCAACAAAATAAATAAAATCAACATCTATTATCATAAATTTTGTAATGCACAACTCCAATCGAGCACTCATAACCTTCATGAATATGAAGTTATAAAGATACTAGTTATGCAAAGTTACACAATACCATCACAAAAAAATGACCCTGATTGTTTAAATATAACACATCATTGAACAAATATAAATAAAATGTATTTATGATATAACACAAGCATTATTAATACTTACATCATAGAAATTACCAAACACTTTGAAATAATGGAATCATAATTTGAAGCATACACAAATGCCAAACCTTGATATATCAACATCAAAACTTTTACATATGTATTAAAAATTGACCCATGCAAACATAAATCAAAATTCACAACTTGAACTATGTCATTTACTTCTTAACAACACACAATCACATGATATTGAAAATGATACACAAAAAATAAGTTCATTTATGAAATAAATATATATTCACCATTATCAATTTAAAATAAAATAAAATACAAGCTAAATAAATTACATACTATTTCATTCAAAAACTTCATTGAGAATACTTAAAATAATCAAAAATTAAAGTATGTAGGAGCGGCGATAGGTATTAATAAAACAAAAAAATCAGAATTGTCTAAAAATATTTTTTAAAATTTGGAAATCAACAAAAGTTCCATGTTGTAACATACACTACAAATGCAACCTTATTAATAAATTAAGCAATGGTCCATTCTGTATTGGGGTTGTCAATAGACAAACACACCACCAAAAGCAAACCCAATTCAATCACAAACATATAACCCAATATATAATTTATTATTATTTGATGAAATGTCAATGGTAGGTTGTATTCTACTTGTTAGAATTCATTTAGAACTATAGAAATTAATGTTTAATATTTTACCATTCAAAAGCATTAACATAATATTCATGGGAGATTTTTTGCAATTTCCTCCAATCACTAACACATCATTATATTTAGCAAATATCACACCACTTTTTGCATTCACAAAATTAACTCAAAAGAAAAGTCATAAGTAATAGCCCTTGGGAAAATTACATTTGGCCAAATACTATTATCATAATAAAACAAATGAGACAAAACAAAAACATTCAATATGTTATTCTTTTAGAAAACCTTTGAATTGATAATATTCAAAATTTCAATTCTTGAAAACATGTTTCATCTCTATTTTGAAGGTGAACTTATAGTCCTTTTGTAATGAATTATGAAAGGATATGCATTCAAAATATCAAAACAAAAATGTTACACTATTATAGCAATTGACATCTATAAAAAACATCCAATAATAACAATATCAAGTACATCATAAGATTAATGATGTTCATAAGTAAGATTTAATACTTTGCATCTTTCCTTAGAATTTACAAAGAAATGAAAATGATTATAATGAAACATTTAGATTCTAAATTATGAATTGTCAATGGGAACATTAATTATATTGAAAATATATCCTTCACATATCCCAAATGGATATAAGAAGAGGTAATAATGCATCCCCCCATCAATATTTTATTGAATTCATTGAGAAACACAACATTTGAGGCTTTAAAAATGTCATACCAATAGTACCAATTTCAAGGAGCTTCCAATATTACCATCACATATCAAAATCAAACACCTTCAAAATATTCACAATCAATAGATATTAATTGTCAATTGCACCAACTTTTTGTTTCATAGATTTCAAAATGTAAGGACAAACATTTGAACACCTAATAATAAACCTTTGCCAACCACTTGACAATGTGCCATGGAACATGCACAACACAAATATAACATTATGACATCTATGTTTCATAGGGGTGAAAGTACAGTGCGATGGACCAATTTTGGAAAATACAAAGTTCACACATGAGTACACAAATTTGACAATCCCTTTGTTAGCCCTTTCACAATTCCAAGCCCTAGCATTATAGTCATTTTTAAAAGTCCATAACTTTTTTTTAAATGATTCTATCACCTTGATCTATAGACTTTTTTTTTCCTATATGAGTTTATTATAATGTTAATATCAACATGGATTTTTTCTTTTACTTCATTTATTCATTCATTCATTTATTTTTTCAATCATAATTATGTTTGAATAAGAACGTTTTTTAGATATTCATTGTGCTTTAGGCCTTCTTGAATAGATCATTGGCTTCACACCATTCTTAATATTGACTATACAAACATACTATTCCTAATTTCTTTTTTCTAATTCTTCATTTTTATGTCCATTATGAACTTTAAAAATATTTCACTTTACAATGCACATGCAAAAAAAAAAATTCAATCTTCAAATTTTGATTTTTGCACATCATCTATATATTTGATCAAGTTGTGTGATTGAAATTCAGACGATGGCATCATTGATTAATTATTGACTATGGCATGAAGAACTTCAATTAACTAAAGATGATGAAAATACACTTTTCAACCTAAATAGATGGTTTAACAATTCATTTGGCAGTCACAATGCAAATGTTATATGTACAAAAATTACAATCATTAGGTTACCAACAACAAATGTATGCAACATAAAAAACAACCAAATATGCTTAAATAAGTTTTTCAACACATTTTCATAAACAACAATCATTGGATATTAATTAAAATATATGCCTCCAATCTATAGGGAAGAGGCAGCACCGATGATGCTGAAGGATGGAGCTCTATTGATGAGGGGAGGTGGAAGGAAGGCGGCAAGAGGACAGGAGGCGGTGGTGAGCTGATAGCGGGAAGGTCCAGACGAGATCATCAGCAATGCAGATGGGAGACAGAGAAGGACAGACGGGGAAGTGACAGAGAGTGGTAGAGAGCTGTTTAGAGCTGTGTAAAGAGCTGTTTTTTTTAAGAACTTGGTTAGTTTGTTGCAATTTCTTCCGCTACGCCAGCAACTTGGCCAAGCAGATGTTGTAAGGGCTAGACTTTCATAAGTGTCTGATCTTTGATGAATACAAGGAAGTCAGAAAGCTTGTGCTCTCTGGAAATTTTCATGAAAGGCAAGG
>Ga0116231_10001396_pt1 | contig 49125 bp, 27 predicted proteins | sample S1TSphgellanicum_2_FD_89695 | JGI IMG/M metagenome (GOLD analysis project Ga0116231, IMG submission 89695) | Host-associated microbial communities from peat moss isolated from Minnesota, USA - S1T2_Fd - Sphagnum magellanicum MG | ecosystem: Host-associated > Plants > Peat moss > Unclassified...
AATGTGTTCTTGTACGTATTTCAACGAACCCATGAAACATGGTTCTACCTTTTCCTTTCATTTATACCTCAAAAATATTTTCAATCATAATGTGAGGAATAGATGTGACATTTCATAAGTTTGTGTAGAAAACTCACGTTTAAACTATCAACACAATTGTGTCACAATGCCCAATAATTGCAATTGTGCTCCATATGGTGGTGGGGAATGTATTTATACTCAAAGTGGATTGCTCAGAAAATGTTACATTGATAAGGTAGTCTAAGTTGTTTAATATGCATTTTGTGATAATTAACCATTTGAACATGATGTGTTGTAGCTTTAGTGTGTTGGAAAGGTCACGAATGTATAAGAATTAATGTATTAAACCATTATCATGTGCGTTATTCTAGTGCATGGGGTTGGCTACAATAAAGGACATCAATTTTTGTCCATGGTGGAGTTGTATTTTGGGTACAAATTTTCAAGGTGTTGAATGATGTAAAGGCCATATTGTGCAAGATTTTATCAAGGAATGCCAAGAACATTATAATTGTAACATCAATTGTGGCAATTAGGTTGTGCAAAAAAGGATATAACATTGTCTAGAGGTATAAGTGATTCTAGATAACTTTGTGTGTAATTTTTTGAACTTTTGAATTTCACCTATATATGTTTTAAAATCGATCTATCATCTAGATTTTTATTATTGTGTTCATATAATTTCAAGGTTTTTTGGGCTTCTTAAAAGAAGGGTTGGGGGATTAAAACACCAAAAAACCTTCTAGTTGATGTTTTTGTATTTGAATTTGTTAATGACGTTTTGACAAAGGGGAAGTTAATGCAACAAATTCAAGGTTGTATGCGTAATGGTGAATGCACATATCCCTATGCAATGCATTTAGATGCAAATTGGACTTTTGAAACTATTGTTAGTGATGATCGAGTTTTATGTTTGGATAAAAAATATTTTTGGAACATCTCAAGGTTCCTAAATCACCAATGCAAATGCAAAGATGCAAGCCTAACATACATGCCCATCAAAACAAATAATCAAATTACACAATATTATCAAATAACTTCCTCTAAACCTTTGGTCATGTGTTATGTTGGTTGGCATTGTAACCTTTTTGACAAATGATATATTGATTTGGAATTATGTATACATGTGACATTCTTTACTTCTTGCAACATTAAAGTAGGTGAAGAATTGACTTGGGACTATGGAATTGACTTATTTGACATATCCTACCTCACAAATACATTTACATGTGGTAATACATATTGCAAAGGACATGGAATATAGTTGCATTTATTTAATATCATGTTTTCATCTGGACTTTGATCTGTACCATATATTGTATTCAATAGTGACAATACATACATTTTGGACAATAATATAATATTTTAGTAAGCATTTAATCTAGTACTATACATTGTAATACACATTGCAATACATTATACTACATGTATGACTACATTTTAGTACATGTGTTATTACATTTTGATACATTTTAATGCTTATAGTATTCTATTACATACCTTGTGATAAACCTTTGGATTACTAAAATACTGCATTATTCCTTTTTAATTGACATTGTAAGTTTTTGAACTTGACAAAGTTGAACTATAATTTGTGAAAAAATGTGTTGATGGATAGTTTAAATCAATAAAATACATGGTTGGTTATAATTATGCCTTTTTTTATTAGATCTAAGGTTGGATCTTTTGGTTGTTGATTAGGTTGGTATTGTAATGGAACTTCTTCTAATTAAGAGGAAAATGAAAACACCATGTTGGTTTTACATTAGCAATCCTTGACCTTGCACTAGCTTTCATAGGTATCAAAAAATTTAATAATTTTCAATCATGCATTATATGCAAGACTACTTGGGCTTGTTCATGCGAAGTTGCACATGCCATGCAACTTCATTGTTGGAATATCTATCATAATGTGTTCGTATCTTTTTTATGTGTAAATAAGTTAATGTAAGTTCGTGATATTGGGTCAATTGTCAATGGCCAAAGAATGTCATCATGGCTCCAACAAGAAAGGGTTCAAGAGAAATATTGCTAATGGTGGTTGCCATCAAAATTTTGAAATTTCAATGTTTTTTTCATTTTGTCTATTGATGTCATTTACATCTCATTATACAAAAGGTGAGGTCATGACATTGTAGTGTGCTTTGTGTGTATAAATGGTGTTGGATCTATAGGTTTTGGTTGTGGTAGCATGTACAGATGTCTGGGTTTTACAAATTTTCATTTTTATGCAAAGCCAATTGCAAAGTTCATCACTCCACAAATATTAAAATTATATTCTGATAATAAATTAGATTAATGATCCTATTAGTTGGGTTATTCATATTTGGATTTGTGGTTTTTAGATTGCTTATTAAACAAGATAATACATCAAAGTTGTCATTTCTTGTATATTTTTTGTTATGCATTATGGTCATTCAAATGATGTGCAAGGGTAGGAGATTTTACAAAACACAATGAACTATATGCAAAATACATTCAATATTGAGGTCTTCACAATTTTATAATGCTTACTTTAAAAGTTGTTAAAAATTTATTCCTTTATGATATCATAAGTTATTGTTTTTATTTATGCGGAATTAATGTTTACTTGGCTTTCTACTTATCATGAGTTTAAAATTTGGAAGCAAGCTACCGCATGAACCTAGAGCTTGACCTTAAAACTTAGAATTGGAATTGGGGATGGTTAAATAGTTTTTCCCCTATACACATGCAAATAAAACCCAAGAATTTAACTGTAAAATGAATGTTGTATTGATAAACCTAGAAGCAAACATTGGGATGAATGTAAACATTCATCCTCATTATGGATGAATGTTTTTTTCATTCATCTAATATGAATGAAAAAATTGCATTTACATGTTTTTAATAAATAAGAGTTTCATTTTTTAAAGCATCCCAATTTTCCACAAAATAAATATATAATGTTGGTGACAACAATTTGGTGGGGGGGGTGTGACACTTATTCCATAACAATATTTTTTGAATTACTTAACATTGTTCATGAAAATGATTATTTAGACAAAAAAATTTAAATTATTTTGATCTCATCATCATCTTTTCCCCCACTATCACAATTTCATTATCTATCATTATTAAATGACATTCAAATTTAAAATATTAATAATTGAACAACAAATGAGAATAAAAATAAATTATTTCGAATTTATTTACTTTTCAATCACGAGTAAATTTCATACAATGATTTACTTATTTAATTCAAATCATAAATGAAATTCGTTTATACAAAAATGACATTTATCCATGTGAAATCATTCGTTTATAAAGATATTCATCCATGTAAATGAATTAAAATCATATTAAATTTTAAGTTCCAAACTCAAAGCTCCAAACTCAAGCTTTGCACTCGTGCACACGCTAAGCTCCAAACTCAAGCTTTGCACTCGTGCACAAGCTATCCTCCTAAGACTTGAAATGGATACAATCTAAAGGTACATGTTCGCACTTTTCAGACAAGAGATTCCTTCATTGCTGACTTTGCTAGATCATTTGTTAGCTCCAAATGCACGACGGAGAGTTTTGCTTCAAGAGCTGGAAGTTGCAGGATCGGCCGGAGCCGTGAGTAAGTCTTTGCCCCCTTCGCTCGCCCTGTGTTGGCTGTATGTATGTGTTGTGTTGTCTATGTTGTCTCTTCTTTCTTCAACCATCATCGTCTTCTGGGGTAGCAAAGTCTTTGAGAAAGAGAATGTGAGAGGGAATCAGATGCCTCTCGTATTTCCGACGTCTTCTCGCATTTCAGGGGCTGTGTGAAACAACAATAGGTGGAAGTGCTGGAAGTGTTTCAGGTAGGTGATAAATCAGCAAAGATTCCCATGACAAAACTACATAGGGACTAGAAGCTGTAAAGCTTCTGTCAAGGGTGGAGCAATTGTTTTCTAACGCTTTCCTATGCTGAAAAGGCAAGCCTTCTCTCTACTGCCAAGCATTGTTGGGGTGTGATTTCTTGGGTTCTTGGTAGATCTGGCGCCCTTAAAGTCAGCCAGCAATTGTCACATGATTCCTCTCTCCAATAAAAGCAAGCTAACCTGATGGTGGGAGTGTTCCAGGTTTTTGGCGAGGTGCAAGACAAAGTGAAGAAGGGGTTAGAAATCAGAAAAACCCGTTGCAACAGTTTTCCAGGTAACATTAGATCGAGCTCATGCAATTGCTGATGAATCATCCTTCTTTGCAGCTGCTACACCTGCATATTCATCAACAGACTCTATTGCAGTGGACAATCCATGAGAATGGTTTGATGATTTGATTTTATTGAGGGGTGCACAAAACCTTAACATTTCTGTATAGATATAATTTCAAATCTTGTGACTTCCTCCTCGCTGGCACTAAGAGCATCTCCACTAGTGCTTGGTATGTGGCCTTGCACTGGAAATCTTGGATGAGGTGCAACAGTCATGTGCAGTGGATCCACTGGAAGACTGCTGTGACCCTGGAAAGATGCACATTTTCCAGGACCCTGGAAGAGTAATAAATACAGTCAAATTGTACTTTTTGATTGCTCCCCATTTCTGATTGGCTAGATAGTTTGATTGATCCAGATGGGTTGCCATTAGTAGTCTCCCACTTTCAGTTCCATTTTAGTTTTATGGGTGGCATTGGAAAAAGCTGAATGACTAAAACTTGGATGTGACAAATACTTTTGACATACTGAGCACCGCTGGAGATGCTCTAACAGACCAGGGTTCTGGCACATTACCAAGACCAAAACTCACTGCCAGTACTGAGCAAATCTTTGTTGTGCAGGAGTACATAGGGTGATATGGCGGCCATGAAGTTCCTGCAATTGGCCAGAAAGGCAATAGACAAAGCAGTTAAGGAGCTTGCAAAAGGAGAAAATGAGAAACAATTGAAGCTCAATAAACTCCAGTGCAAATTAGTCGTGGAAAAGCTCTCAACTCAAACTCAAGAGGTTTTGAACTCTGTGGAGTTGAGTTTGGACGGACCTTCTGCTGTGTCCATGGAACCATTTGAGTTAGCACTCAAAGAACTATATCGAGTTGTTATAGATGCTTTGTCGCTGATCAAGGAGTCCTGTTGTGGTCAGAAGTGGTTGATAATAGCCATCAAACAACATGCTGGTAACAATGTGGAAGACTTTGCTAAAATCCTGTATGAAATAGAATGGTCTGGTTTGATACTCTGTAGCATCATCAGTAGTACTCAAAAGATGTGGTCTGCAGCCAGTACACAGACTGTGATTTTTGAGGCAGGAGGATGTGATGGCAAGCTGGGTGCATTTGATCTCTTCAAACTGGAGAGGGCTTCAACACTTGACCGAGAGAGTTTCAGGTCGGACTTGGAGGACCTAAGACAAGATCATGTTTGTGACAGTAGCAGGGAGGCCTGTGTAAGGTTCCAGACTGATGCATGTCTTGCTGCACAGTTGTTGGAGAATCTGGATGAATTGTCTGCAGGAGCTGCACTAGCAGATATGGCCAGAGAAAACAATAAGGTTCCATCGTTGTGGAAGGTGGATCCTCGAGATCTCCTTAAGGGGAAAAATTTAGGGAGAGGTAGCTTCGGAAAAGTTAATGAAACCAAATGGTTAGGAGAGCCATTTGCTAAGAAGGTTTTCCCTCACATCAAGACAGAGGGTGATATCCCAACAGAGATTGATCATGATACGACTCGCTTCTGGAACCCAAGCTTCAAGACAGAGGTTGATAATCTGACTCGCATTTGTCACCCAAATGTGATGAGGACAGTTTGTTGGTCTGAGGACAAAGATAAAGGAACATGTTCCCTTGTGATGGATCTGATGGATGGGGACCTTGCTAAATTTCTTCGTAGCCATGGTACTGTTCGTAGACTCAAAATCCATGCAGCAGTGGGTCTTATGCTACAAATAGCAGAAGGGGTGAAATACTTGCATGGCACAGGGAGAGGCCTTACAAGAGGCTTGGTCCATCGTGACCTCAAGTCCTTCAACATTTTAGTGAAAGCTCTTACAGATGCCCCAGAATTACAATACAATGAGGGCTATCTTAATGCAAAAGTCACTGATTTTGGGGAGGCGAAGATCAAAAACTTTGGCACTAGATATTCAACACAGACACATGATGTTGGCACCCGGCTATGGATGGCGCCTGAGATTATTACGGATGATGAGGACTCAGATCAGCATCATGGCTCTATCGGGAATCTCCCATTTCAAGTAGATGTATACAGTTTTGCCATTGTCTGCTCTGAGTTACTGACTGGAGAAATGCCTTATGCAAGTGAGAGGTTGAGCATGGGGAACCTGCTCAAGCAGATAACAAAGCATCATCTGCGGCCTCAGCTTCCTCAAAGCTGTCGAACAAGGTTGGTTTCCTTGATACAAAGCTGTTGGGAAGACAATCCTCGAGAGAGGCCCACTTTCAGTGAAATCTGCAAAGAACTGAGATACATCAAAGGACTTATCCTCAGAGGTAGTGCTAACTTACTCCTCCAGTACATTTGGAAATGAATGCAGCGTGAGTAATACATGTGTTAGAACCCAGTCTGTTAGAATGAGGAACAATTTGCAACCTGTAAACCCAAAGCTGAATTTTGAAACTTGTAACATTCAGGAAAATGAAATAAGTTCAGGAAGTATAAAAGTGGAATACATGAAGCCATGCCATGATATTTGCATTGCTTTTGTTTGTTTGTTTATTTATTAACCATAGTTATGGTTCAGATCACATCATTTGCCTAGTCTTACTTATTTCAAGAGCTTTAAGTTAAAACCATTTAGGCTAGTTCTAAATTACTAACTCCTTTTTATAGATGTGATTGAGGATCTCCTATTTCTCACCATAAGCTCCAAGCTACTTCTAGCATTAAGGTGTCGTAGACCCAAGTAATATGTATTTCATTGGGCCCAAGTGCGGGTCAATTTAGTTTGATTCTATCTCTTTCAACTTGTAGGTGATGAAGAGCAGCTGGAAATTCCTCCAATCTTCATGTCAACAACAACTCAGGTAAATTATACCAAACTCCAAATGCATCAAGTTGGTTTGAAGAACTATTTGATTGCACTATTTTTTTAGAACCATACATGGACCACGAACACATACTTGGTTGAGGTCATGTTTTGCTAGAATGATGGCATATCAAATATCGGGTTGATATACAACAAAAGTCATCTTGCAGATTCTAGGGCCTTGGGGATCACCGCCAACAAGTGGTACTTCCTTTTGTGACTATCATGGTGGAGCAACACACATTACAGGGTTCACGATCAGATACAGTACCACACACAAAGCTATCTGGTGTCTTACTGTCAACTATGTTATCAGAGGACAACCCTTTCAATATGCTCATGGTTCTCAGTCAGGGAACCCAAATGCATGTGAGACTGAGGTAAAATTTCCACATATTACATTTCAATGCCAATATTCAAGTAGTATGGGTGTACAACGGTTAATCCTAGACCACAAGATCATTTGGTAAACATGTCCTTTGGGTGATGGTTGGACAATGTCTACGCTAGATAAATGTGTAAAAAATGACAATGGTGAGCAGGAAAATGGATGAACATTTAAAACAGGTCTCAACGTTAAAAAGCTGAAATCTCAATCCTAAGATTAATTCATTCATACAAACAAAGCCGCTTCAAATAGGGTTCAAAACATAAGTGAAAGCTTAATATGATTTTAGTATTATATTACACAAAAGTTGTTCTAACTTCAAACTACTGTAGGTTGAACTTATAACTCAACTTCCCAAGTGCCCACAGCTTTATAAATGAAGTTTGGGCACTCCCTTTTGGACAATCCAGATCCATCCTGTCCTTTCTTGCATTTGATTTTCTCATTTTCTTGATACAAATATCTTTATAGGTTTTTGCCAACAGATAGTGCATCTATTTTGCATTTGATTTTTTCATTTCTTGATATTTGTCAGACCATAATTGGCAAGTTCTAGGTATTAAGTAGGTTCAAGTCTGGGTGCTTGGCCAAGCTCTGAGGTATTCAAACCATAGGTTTACAATTTTTATTGAAACTGGATTTGGATTTGGAATGTGCAATTGGACTCTTGTCCAAACTGAAACTTGAACTTGGTCCAGGTTGTTCCTCTTTAAACAAGTCCATCCATGTTCTCTAGCTATATACATTCAAGTGTAATATAGTTAAGCTTCTAATCTTTTTTCGGTGACAAAAGTTTGGCCAAATAGCAGTGGTAATGTAGCCCTTAAACTGAACCTAGTCATAAACCAGACTGGGTGCGAAATGTTTTTGGGAAGTCTCCATGATCAAAGGTTTTATAAATCCAAGACATCATTCTCAGAATCTGACTGGAAGTTGTCTCAAAATCAAAGAACTGGACAACATTGTTTCAAACTACAATGGTTTTTGGGTAGTTATTAGAAATGGCATCAAAAATTTGGAGGTTATGATCAAGGTGGTTCTAAAAAAATCAATAAATTGGTTTCCATGTATGGCCGTGTCATTTAAAATATCTAGGAACTAATTCTAATATGTAAACATGCAATTCTATAAAAAAATCTAAGATACAATCATATTATAACCTATGAAATTGTTGGTTCTTTGCTGGTTATTTCTTAAAACCCACTGGTTCTTCTGAGTTTGTCTAAAATAACCAAAACTGGAGGATCTTTGATTTTGAATTTTTTCTTCCAAAAATCAAAATCATAGGTTCTTTGTGTCTTGAATTTATTCTTCAACAAACCAAAATTGGAGGTTATTTGGTTCTTTAAGTTTTCAAGAAAGAAAAAAAAAACAATAGAACCAAAATTATTTTTTAAATTGAATAACCACCCCAATGTTATGACAATGTTTGTTGGTGGTGAACTTACCTTCCCAAATTTTGAGTTATTGAGGACTAAAGCACGATCCATATGTATTCACATGCTTCCCTATTGTTATGCAGGTTATAAAATTCAACTATCCATCTGAATATTTGATACAAATTGAAGGATCTTATGGTATAACACCCGCACTAATTGGTTCGATGGTATTCCTCGGGTCTGACACTACTGTAGGGCCAGAGAACCGTTACACTGTGATTGCTTCCCTCACATTCAAATCCAACATCAAAACCTACGGCCCTTATGGTGTTATAGGAGATAAAACCTTCAAGACTCATATTGGGAGGATACGTGGGCTCTTTGGGCGGGCAGGTGCATGTCTGGACTGTTTTGGAGTGTTTATAGACACCTAGTTGGTACCTAGTCAATGCCGGTGAAGTCATGTGAATTCTTGTTATAATGTTTTAAATTATTTATAGGGAATTGTAACATTAGTGCATATCTTTCTACTAAATTGTAAGTATTTCAGTAGAAGGAATTGTGTCCTTTACAACCAAGAGAACAATGACTAGTGAGCTTCAATAATTGTAAAATTGACTATATTCATGGAATACAACTTCTTCTGATCCAGTTACAAAACAATAGTCATAAATATGACTAATGGATATTAATTTTTAATAAAAGGAAAGCTTGAAGTGTTTTCTTCATGGATTACTTGACATGTGATTAGTTATTATATGCATTTTCAAATCATTTAGAGTTATTTTGGTTATTGAAACCAAGCCATCATATGATGATGAACTATCATAATGTGAATAGTGAATATTAACATGGTGTGATGTGAATTGCGGAGATTGATTGCAAGGAATAGTGTACTTTAGGGATGGGTGATGTGCATTGTGGGTTACTATTTCACAGAAATGCAGATAGGATAAAGCTTGGTGTAAGGGGTAGATGCATGAATATCTATATGTATTTATATATCCACATATTTCAAGTTAAGGGGAAGCAAGTTAATGACTGAGGACTTGGAACATGGTAAGAGTATAACTTTTATGATATGAAATCATATTTCAACACTAAGAAAAGCATGAATGGAGAATTTTTTTAAAAACTACTCAATGAAAGCACAAAATCCCTAAACCATAGACAAATTAGAATTGAATACTAACACATGAATTTTCCACAAGAAAAATTGTTCAATACTTGTTCCATGTGAGTAGTATTGGCTTACTTACTTCCAACACTCTTAAAGTCTGGTGTTGTCACCTCCAAACCAAGTCCTTCCATCACACATCCATTGTTTCCACTACAAGATTAAGTAACAATTTAAATAGACAAGGAAATACTTCTCTTTGCAGACGGAAGACCCATACCATTCATTTCAATTTGAATACAAGACAACCTTAGTCTCCAGAATCAATGTCAACATGTGGCAAAAAGGCCCCTCAAAACATGCAAGAAGTTTAGGCCAGTCCAGGTTGCAGCTAATGTTTCTGAAGCACTCCTCGAACAGTACATTAGGAGAGTGACCCATGTCTTGTAAATCATCATCATCCAGAGAAGCTGACACCACATTTTTTAGGACTCAATACCAAGTTTTCACAAGGCTTCAAATTTTCATGCCCCCCCTCTTCTGTGACATGTAGGATGGTACCTAACCAATATCCAAAGTATGTACATTCATAATCACTGCTAACTCATCTTGTGTGAAATTGGACACCTCTGTCACTTACAAGTTTATGTTGTTAGTTTGTTAATAAGGAAAAAGATGCCACTGAATAATACAAACAAAATATTTTCCAAGTATGATGTAAACTCCCAGCTTTCAAAACCCTTGCTGTTAAGTTCAACATGCTTCTCTTGTTGCTAAGTATTTTTAGAATTGTTATAAGTAGTGAAATAATATGTTGCACAAAAGGAAATTTGTGTGACTCGACTAGTGATATGGTTTATGTCCACACACATAAATCATCTACTCATAAATTATGAAGGACACAAAAATACCTTCAAGTTCATCAAAATTGTAAGAAAATTGTTCAATGTCAAGCACACATCATCAAGACATTGAAAAACCAACCAAATTTGTTCCTAGTAGCAAGTGTATGCATGGTTTCTTCAATCTTTGGCATTGATGTTTGATAGCAACTCATAACTCATTGTCATTTTTGGTTCCAATTCAAAAAAATCATTTTGCAATATGTTCTCCATATTCAGATTTACCATGAATTCTTTAAGCACGAAGCAAGGCCATCACACAGCTACATTTGGTTCACAAGAATTTTTTTAATCACATTCTCTGTCTCATTTAGACAACCAGCATGGCCAACAAAGTCAAGCATGCAAGTGTAGTAGTGATCCACTACCACTAGAGAATTCCCAAAAATTGTTCTCATGGAGTCAAAAGCATTCATGTTTTCATTCACCAAGCCCAAATGGCTACAAGCTCACGAAAAACAAACAAAAGTGACAAACACTATCTATCTCTAGTACACCTTTTTCACACATCCATTTGAAATGTGCATAGCACTTAAGCATGGTCATCCAAGAGACCACATCATGAGTAGGCATCTTGTTGAACACTCTCAAAACATCTTCCATGCTCCCACATTTGGCATACATATTAACAAGGCTAGTACATAAAAAGACATTTGATTCAAAAACAATTTGAATTAACTATTCATGAGAACAAAAATTGTAAATTATCACATGCATTGGGCACTAAAAAAAAAGTGAACTTATTAGGAATTGTGCCTTTCTTGTTGCATTTGATAGAAAATCTCAATTGTTTTCTTGGGTTGTCCCACCTTGAGATTTATCATAAACCTTTTGTTCCATGAAAAAATGTTCAATTGCAATCTTTCTAGTGCCATTACAACCATTTTTGCTTCCACCCATGAGGGTGTGTCTCTTGATCAGCAAGCAATAGTGCCTCTCATGTCATCTTATGCTTGAAATTTGGATATTTTGCATTGACCTAAAACAAAAAGAAGTCCAAACCAAGTTGTGAACAAAAAACAAGAAGGTACAACATTTCTCACATAGCTCATGAAGACTACAACTTTGTAATAGGTATCAACCAAGAAAGTCATATTGACTTGCTCCATCAACCAAAAGAAAAAATTTGACAACAATTGATATGTTTTCCAAATTACCTTCTCTAACACCACAATGAAAGATTTGATAATAACTCCCACCAAAGTTTTTCTTTCACTTGTATTTGAAAGTGTAGGAAGTAGTGAAAGATAGACAAACTCATGGGGAACTTCCATCATTCTTTCATTCTATAACATTAACCATATTAAGTAGACACAAACAAGAATGAATGAGAGGTATTGTACCTATTGCAATATCATACCACAATTGATGTTTAACAAAAAAATAATTTGCTAAAGGTCTAGCCAAGAAAAGAGAATTTTGTATTTATATTTTTCAAAATTGTTGAAAATTGAAAACCATCAATTTGCTATTACAAATGCATAACACAATGTTGTATTTTGCATTCTTATTCTTCAATTGCTGAAATTTAAAATTTTAAAATTTTTAATGTCATTTTTAAAAATAAATCAATATTTGGCAAAGAAGTCTCAAACATCAATCATAGGTACCATATATATTATATTGGATATTGGAAAATGAAAATCATAGGAATGAAATTGGAAGCAACATGTTGCATGGGTGACTTTGTTGGTGCATTGCCATAACCAAAAAAGAACCAAAGATACCACCACCCTAACAATCAACTTTCCTTTGAAGTTGTCAAGAGGTTCCTTGCCATTGTTACCAATGTTCCAAAGAACACAACTTTGACAACATTTAAATTTTTATCTCGGACAAAGGAATTAACTATTGTGCCAAAATCATATTTTATTTTAAGTTTCCTTTGTTCTATCAAATAAAATGTTTGGTACTTAAAGTGATAAGTCCAATTTAAAGGTGTTGACCATGACCACTTTGTGATTTTGGATTTTTCTTTTGAAATGTTTCTAAATTAAAGTGTCTTTAAGTTGAACATTACACTATAGGTCCATGTAGAATTACCTAATGCTATTTTTCATATGCAATTGACCAATTTTTTTTGGATAAAAGTTATTTTTTATCTATTCACAACAACAAAACCTTTGAAAGATAGGCAACTATGAATGTACCATATGTTCACCAATCTTTTCCATAAGCTTAAGTTATGGATTAACGGGTCGAAACAATTTCATTTTTGTCCGATCCTCTCCCTCTTCATGTTGGCCATGTCCACTATTGGTCCAATTTTGGATGAAAGAATCAATATTTCAAACTTATAATGCATGCCTTATATATATATATATATATATATTCCAATTGCAATCTTTGTTTGTATTGATTCCATTAATAATGTATGACATAGGAAAAATTTATAAATGGTAATTTCTTAAACATTTTTTCTTCAATATCATTTGACACTTATGGAAAAAATTTCAACTATTGAAAATCATTTTATTCTTTATACGTTTCATTTGATATGCTCTCAAATAGAGAAGGGAGGTATTCAATTGTGGTCCTAATGTGAATTCAAACTTGTGTATTGGCTACAACCACATGCAACAGTTAACGTGTTTCATATCTATGAACAAATTTGGCATAAAAATCATTAGGCTGATGAGATATGATCCAAGTATACGTAACACAAGGCAAAATTAATGAATAGTCAATAACACCCCCAACTTCCACCTAACAAGGAATGAACAAACAAATCTAATTTCAAGATATTTTTAAATACTTCAATCTCCTCACACCATTTTAATGTTCTAAAAATTCACGTTCTTCAAAAGGGAGATTTTATTATCCACCAAATGAGCTCTCAAACATTAGTTATCCAACATGTTTATGAAGCTCATTAAGAAGTGGACAAAAGTAAAATTTTCAACTTCCAAGGTTACAAATTTGGTGCAAGTTCAATGGAATTTGAAATTTCAACATATATTATGATCTTAATCGTTAAAACTTGAACACATCATTCAACAAATACATGTGAGGTTATTTGTTAAAAAAGTTGTAAATTAGATTTTTGTTAATGGAGGTCACATGTGCATCTTGGATTTATTTTCATTTTCTTGCCTTTCTTTAAAAGTATTTGATTTTAACAATGCAAAACCAAATGAGGTGATCATATCTAGCATATATATAGATTGTGTTCAATATTGCATACATATTTTATCAACAATGAATTGATTGAATGCATACATGTAAAAAATTCAAATCGTCATTCAAAGTTTGAAAATAATGAAACATGTGATTGTTGAAATGTAAAATATGTTTGGCAACAAAAAAATTTTGAAAAAAAGTGGCCATTCTTTTTGCCACCAATAATTTCTCATTGCATTTCAAATTATTTGAAATGATGAAAAATCAAAATTCCCATTAGAACTTTGAGGCTTGTGTTCTTATGTTTTCATAGGTGGTTTGTTCATTGGCCCTAATGAATGGATACATATAACTTGCTTATGGATTGGGTACATGCAAGTTGAAAATGAACAATTCAAATAATATGTTGTGGGCTTGAAGTTTGCAATTCATATTACTTAAAATTTCATAAAAAAGCCTAATGACTGTTCTTTAATCAAATCTACATATTGTAATAAGGCATTACGAGTCATAAAATATTGAAATTTTACGAATAACTTGAACAATTTATGATGTCAATTAATTTTGGTGGTGATGAGAAGAAAAGATTACAACATATTTTTGAATGGAATCATCATGATCCATCACCAAAATACCAAACTCAAATTGATGTTGTGAAAGAAGCACAACTTATTGAAAAGAAACCAACAAGGGGGACTATTGAAGAACAAGAAGCTTTATTATGCACATTAGCCAAACAAATTGAAGAACGTGAACGTTTCATGAAACATATGCAAAGGATTGGAGAAGGGGATATTTATCGAATGCAAATTGAAAAAGAAATACAACATAAAACTAAACAAATGAAAGTTTTACATAATCACATTTTACGTCAAAAGAGGAAATTACTTGCAAAATCAAACACCACAACAACTTATAATTCTACATTCCAAGTTCAATCCAGTATGCATTCAAACCAAATTTCCCAAAAAATCAAGCAATTGCTTGGACATGACCTTTTCAAACATCCAACCCAAAAAAATCAAAATAAAATATCCCAACATCTAAATCAAAACAAGCAAATCTCTAGGGCTAATATCACACATCATGCACACAAAAAAGAACATGTAAAAAAAATTGGTTGATCCATCCAAAAACAAAAACCCTACATCCAAGGCTGATTGTTGGACAATCAATTAATGCAAACACATGACATTTGTATTGTATTGGAAAATATTTTTTTGGTTATTGGATCATGCATATATAATTAAGCATGACATTTGTATTGTATTGGAAAATATTTTTTTGGTTATTGGATCATGCATATATAATTAAGCTCTAATATACCTTTCTAATGAATTGTTCACAATATTCATTTGATGCCAAAAATATTTCATTACAAAATGCCTATTCACATGTTTTATGACTCTAGTTTATGGATGATTATGTTCAATTGTTCAAGTTATTTTACAACCCAAAAAGTAAAATGATTTTTTTGTGGGAAAGAAAACTATTAAAGTTAAGAGTTTTTTTTTCAAACCATTGGCATGGTTCAAATAGCCACATGTGAATTAAAATAACAATAATAATAATTGGCTAGCAATTTTCAAAATCATAGTTCTATGAAACTTTCAACTGAAGGATTTTGAATAAATAATTGTAAGAAGCTAATTCTAATTTTTTTTTTGCCATTTGGGATCAAAATGTTGTTTCAAGTCCTCATCATTTTAAAAATGACAATATAAAATTTTCATTTTATTTATTATGATTAAGTGATAGCCCCTAGGTTTGCTTTCATTCAATTGCAACCATCGCTAAATTGTTTTAATAATTTAAATTTTAAAATTCATAAGATGTTCATTAGATTTAATAGATTATGAACTTTTTTCTCCTTAATATTGGTGCATTCAATAATGGTAATAAGTTTGTCTTACAACTTGACCTTTGTATTGTTAATTAATCCCAATAATTCCTTTGCACATGCAAGAGTGTTTGCATATTAGACATTCGCAACATGTAATTTCGACCACCAAACTTGTCCATGAGTCGGTTCATAACCTATGAACTATTAATATCCATGTGACAAGTTGTTCAGTAGAAAATGAAGGAAAAAAATATAATGTCCAAGATGAGAACTTTGCAAATTACTAAATGCAAAAGAGGTAATATTTTATTTCCAACAAAGTTTATATATGAGGATTTAAATTGAAAAACTAATCTTATAATGTGGTTATCTTAATAAAAGCCACACTATTCCACACATATATTAACTAATTACTTTTCAATTGAATGTGGTCAATTGTCTATTGAGTTTTTTTCATTCATTGACAATTTATCACCTTGGACTACATGAAATGTCATCTCGATCTCCGAATGTAACAACTACCCTTTCTTGTCGTGTCAATATTGCTATTTTATATAAATACTAACATGATTTTCCATTTTTTTATATTAAATTCAAAATCATAATTCAACATTACTTATGTTCCTACCAATTTCAAAGTTGCTAACATTTTCACCAAGCCATTGTTTGCACCAAAATACAATCAAATGCATTCGATATATACTTGACATAATTCAGTGACATTGAAAGAGAAACATTAATGTAGGTATGTAGAAATTATCCAATGTGAATTAATTTGGAATGACGAAATGTTGGGAACAAAGAATTGTTGTTCTATATAATAATTTGTCACATTCATGTAGGATAATGGGATGTAATGGTAGGATGACTTGTTACATGCATGAAAACAATGTACATTTGAAATATTACAACCAAGATTTAGCAATGAGACAACTTGTTGCATGTATGTTTGAAAGGTGAATTTATCTATTACAAACATAACACAACTTATGCAAAGACACATTGTGTTAATTGTAATGATGATATTTCATTGGAACCAATTCATGTGGGATGGATATTTTGGTGATTGTCATTATGACAATTCTAGAGTTGTTTTGGATTATAATTCGTCATAGATCAAATTCCAATTTAGAATTGTCTCTTGTTGTCTATCTTGCACCATTTCAATGTTTTTGTCTATTTGTATCTTATTGTGAACTTATTTAATGAATCAAACTTTTATTGGCATTTTTCCTACCAAATCAAGAATGTTAAAAAATGTTAATGGAACAAAATGGCATATAGTAAAATTTACAAAATTTTATATTTTGAAAAACCTAATTGATTACAAAACAATTATTATGTCCACAAAAAATAATTTAATCATCGTCACTAGTAGTGCAAACCCAAATTTATTAATGATATTTTCATGAATATTGCATGCAACATAAATATATTAATGTTATTTTCATTATTTCAAGCCATATGTACTTCATGACAAGTAATAAAATTTGAACATTTGATTACTTGAGTAGTTGACACATGACCCTAACTTTGTCAAATGGTATCAAGGGTAAAGCACCAAGGTTATTAATTATTGGTTTTGCACTAAAGTGCAAATTCAAGGCATGTTCCCTAATTATTACAAAGAAAAAAATGTGGGAGCTTATGGGATGGGACTATAAAAAGCTTGTAAAAATTGATTCAAATTGAAACCAAATTCATGCACAAATGAACTACATGCAAACAAAAATTCATGAGACACATCATGCCTAAAATTGGAAGAAATCACCATTTCCCTCCATGTATTATATTATGTACATTGTAATAAGATATAAATCGAATGGCACAAATTTTTGGGCTCTTGAATGGGAATTTTGAATATACCATCCATCAAATCCCACTATTTTTTAGGACAATAATTCTTGCAAGTGTATTCCAATTCAAGAGATCTCAAGGGAAATTTATAATCCTTAGAAAAAATAAATTACATCAAGTTCTTATTAAAGTTGGTTTGACCCTTTTGTTAAACATTTTAGTGGTTAGGAATTGAATTGCCAATTTGATTCTCAACTATTCAATTGACCATAACTTATATTTTTAAATTCCAAATTAAACCATTTTAGATCTCTATTTCAAGACCTTTCCAAAGATTAAAAAAAGGCCCAATGGACAAGGTTTGACCTTCAAACCTCAAATTCCAAAAATTTAAAACATTGTTGGACTCCTGGCTCCCAAAATGAAAACATCGAGATTCACAATCTTGTATTCTTTGACACTTGTGGGAATGTGCTTAAATCTTAAAACACTTCTTGGTCCACTTGCCTTGTCATGCCTTAACCTTGGTTATAAACCTCAAATTAGGGTTGTGTCACGACTAGGTTTATGTGTCAACCTTACCCTAAATACAAAAGTGAATGTTTCATATTGATATAATTCAAAATGGAAAATGTGAATGCAGTTTTGATATCAAATTTAAGTTTCAACCCTAATCTAAAAACAAAAGACACCCAATAACAAAAAGTGACAAAAGGGGTTTAAGGACAAAATTAAGGATGTTGAAAGCATAAACAATACATATTGTCACATTTTGTTGAGTTAATGACCAATTGGGGCCATTCCCCTTGGCATATATTGGATAAACAAAAAACAATTCAATGTGTAAATGTAAACAAATGTAAAAATAAAATTGCCCTTGCAATTTTGGCCATTTCAATGTAATACCCATTAACAAATTCAAAGTATATTATCTAGGGAAGAGAATGTTGCCTCTTCCCAAGTATTCGAGTTGTGTGAATCAAGTGAGTTTGGGTTGTCCATGAATAAATCCTAACACCACTTGGCTCCAACTTGTGTTAATCAACTTGTTGTTTAGTTTGTGCAAGGTTAATTTGTTTGTCAACTTGTATTTTAGCACCATCATCCTAGTCCCATCCTAAAGCTCCCACATACCCTTTTAACTTCCAAATGTGTGGAGTTAAGGAACACGCCTTGGGTTGCATTTTGTTGCAACTTTAGGATTTGATAAGTATTTAATGTCAAGGACAAGACAAAAATGCAACTTGAATAAAATTATATGGATTTGACAAACAATGAATTTGATAAAGAACAAAAAAATATATTTTATTACGTAAACAAGACATGATGCAAGTTAAGCATGAGATGAATTAAAAATACAAGGATCATAACTTGCATTGGAAAAATTGAGGGATGGTGCCCTCTGAACCTTGATTTATATTATCTAATGGAACCTTTTAAAAGTTCATTGACCTTTTAAAAAATTATGCCAATTAAAATTTTCATAATATTTCATTATATAATTTTATGTAGATTGTCATTAGTTGCATCTTTATAAGATTTCATTGACCACATTTTGAAAACATCAATTTTGGAATTTAAAAAAAAAATAAAACATAATCTTCAAGGATTTTTTGAAAATTATATTTCTTGTTTAATGTTCATGACATTTAACCTTAATATGATTTGAGAAGCCAAAAGCTTGGGGAGACCATTTCCATCTTTTTCAAATAATGTGAAAAAGGTATAATATGATTTTCAAAAATAAAATTGCATATTACGATTATCAAATATCAGCTTTAAATAAATATGGGGTTATGAATATAAATTTTATTTATTTAATTTTAAGATTAATAATAGGGGCACAAAAACATGAGAAACACATGTGGGACATGTGTCACTTAATCTATTGTCAAATCAAATTGAAAGTTTCATAAAAGCGTAGGCAAGATTTGGAAAAAAATTAAATGAAGGGAAATTTGGAGTCATATGAAGATGTCAAAAAGTTTACACGTTAAATGATGTTAAGAATTTTAATTATTTTTTTTAAAAAATCAATAAAAATATTTATGTTAATATATGATCTCAAATATACGATGATTGTAGTCACATTTTTTAGAAATAGTGCCAAAATAATTATGGATATTAAATAATTAAATAATGTACATAATAATAATAATAATAATAATACCCCCATAATGTTTTTCATTAAGTGTTGTTTTAATATACAAGGAATTACCTCCTTAGGGGTGCTTCAAGTTGGGACAATAGTTCTATAGGTTGTAATCAAAATTAAATAGTTAAAAATAAATACATAATTTTAAGGGCATGACAAGGATTCAATGAAAAACAAACATAGTCTTTGTAATAATGAACACTAAATCATGAACAAGGAATAAAAAAATTTATTAATGGAAAAGACATGATAAAAATCTTGTGTTTTGAATCAAAAATATTTATATAGATCACAGAAAAAGGGGTGTTTTGCAACTGTCTTTTGCAACTCACTATATTTATACATCGTGAGTTTTAATTATTGTTTTGGTAAGATTAAAGGGTGGTGCCTTCGAAGGCTCTAATTTAAAAAATTCAATATAACATTTTAATGGTTCAACGAATGTTTAGAAGCTTCTACCAACTTGGCCTTCTAGAACCTTCCACCAATTTCAAAGCTTCTAAAACCTTCCATTAACTTAACCTTTTTTTTTAATTTTTAAAAAACTAAACATCTTTTCTAAATATATAAGTTAAATATTTTCCAATAAACTACTATAGATTGTTATGTCCATGACAAATAAAAATATAACAAAGTACAAGATGATGAAACAAAATCTAAAATCGACATTGAATAGGTACACAATATGACTACAAGAAAGAAAGTAAGTAAAAACTACACAATTAAACTTGAATCATATGTATTGTTAGCAAAAAATGGATTCGGCAATGTATTTGGATAATAATATTTTAATATTCTAAGTCACTAGTATATCCTTTGCATGAAAAGCACCCATTGCAACACATATGATTCCATTTATTAAAGATTCAAAATCAAACCAAACACGATACAATTGAATTTGTTAAATGGACTATGATTTGTCATGTTATAAACAAACTGTGAATTGGTGTTCATATGGGTCATGAAAATCTTGTGTTGAATACAAAAATGATAAATCATATGACACTAAACATCAATGTGTTTGGTGCAAAGATGAAATCCAATGTTTGGAACTGTCTTATTACATTAAATGGTTGTCATTATTAAGCTCAATAAATTGTCATTTTTAGGAGACTTAAAAAACTCCATGGGTCTTGATCTTAAAACCCCATAGAAGGGCAATTATGATGAGGGTGTGTGATTAATTGAGTATAAGGCTTAATTTTTTAACAAAAACTCAAACGAATATAATAAGGTTATTTATTAAGGGTTTTTGGAAAACCTCTTTAAAAACACATGTCAAGTTTTTAACAATGTCCTACAAGGTTGGGTCTTTGTTGGGTCTTTAAGGCTTTGACAAACAATCATAAGTTTTTAAGCTTACAAGGCAAGAATTTATTTTTTTTGCAATTCGGAGGTAACACAATTACAAGTTTCAAAGGTAGAGTGCAAAACAAAACTTCAAAGAGGTGATTGCCATGGTTGTAGCCATTTAAGTTTTTAAATATAATTCAATCATTGGTTAACTACAACCTCCTTAGGGTATGAAAAGGTTATTAATCCAGGTTTTGAAAAAACACCTTGCATTATTATTGTCCCCAAGTTGGGTCTAGTTACAAATATTTGAAACTTTTAAATCATTGATTATGAGGTGGGGGCAAGTGTTAACTTTTAGAAAATTTTGGGTAGGAAGAAGGTCTTGGTTTTTGAAAAAGTAAGACCCAAATGGGCATATATGCATATACCCGGTCTAATATTAATACCTGGCACAAGAGGAAATACCCACCCCGTGCACTAGTATGTTCATCAACTTGAGATCTATAATGATTTAAAATCCTACAAACAATCAACTTTGCATTTATTATTTCAAAAATCTTACACAATATTTGAAGCATTTCATAAATTTTCCATTATTTTTGGTTGAATAGACAATCCTTCATCAACAAATATGGAAAATGGGTCCAAATTGGGGAAATTAAAAACTACTCCATGACATGATTAATGGCAACTACTTAATTTCATTATGGTAAGTTGTAACTAAAGTGGACGTTGAAATTTTCAAGTGAACTTGCACAACAATGTTCCTAATATATTATGAAAATATATGAATAAATTTGAAATGAATACAACAAGTATGGAGTACACAAAAACATTTGTTAAACAATATAACCAAATTTTCCACTACTTAAAAGATCTTAAGATGACATTTTCATAAAAATATAATGCACATCCTTTTGTATAGTATAATTTATTTTTCAGTCATAAGAATTAAACAATTTTTATGTCAAATTATAAATCATGATTTTAGGAATATTCCCATAATTTGTTTTTTTAAGGATTCAACCCTTGATCCAAGTGGCTCCTTTACCTATTTTGGACCAATCTTGGCCAATTTAACTTTTGACAAGAACCTCCTATTATCCCAATTCCATTTTTATTTTTTTAATTTGAAAGAACTTTTGATTTTGGTTCAAGGATTTAAAAGAAATCGATATAAGCTTTGGTTTGGTTCTTAACTTCGTTCTTCACATTTCAAGACCCCTAGTTTCAAGTTCTTTAAAAACATTCCTAGGTGAATATGGTTCCAAATTGGATCACGTTCTACACATAACCCTTTTTCTTTTTCTTTTACTAACATTGTACCAACTATCACCTACATGCCTAAATCCACCAATGTTTTGGAATTTTTTAAAAAATTGCATACTTGAGATATGTTCCAAAATTAGTAACTACATGCTTCATGCCACCTCACCCCAATTTATTATTCCTAAAAAAATCACAAATATTATTCAAAACCTTGATTTGTTTTTCAAATTAATAACATGTTTAACCCAAGTTTTGATTTTCTTAAAATTCAAAAAAAATCAAGACCAAAATTTGGATTTATTGAGTTTTTAGGTTGGTTATAAATTTGATTTTTTTTTGGTCCAAGTCTTAGTTTCTATTTTGAAATTTGTTTTCAAAAATTTGAATCAACAATTTGAATGCCCAATAAATGGACAAGAACCTAAACTAGCCAACATTAGTTTGGACCCAAATAATCAGATGTGATGGAGAATTTTGCTTTTATATGTATGATTTTTGCACTTGGATGAATGTCATGAGTCAACATCAATGAGTTGAACTTATGAACTTCTTGTTCAATATATATGTTCTCGTTTGATTAACTTATGTCAAGTCATACAAAGACTAATTTTTTTTCTTTTTCCTAGTGCAACAAACCTATTGTGTACTCCATATACATTTGTTTTTCAAGTGTGTATATAAAAATTTGAACCATGTTAAGCTCCTTTTGCAACAACTATTAACACTGTTTGAATGGATTTCAAATTTTGCAAGTGCATATTTTTTCCAAAATCAACTTTTGGCTTTTGGGAATGTCCTTTGCCACCAAATGTGCTCTACACATGTTTTGTAGATATATCAATAGTTATGGCTTCAAGTGGTCCACTTTGTATGCAATGTTATTTTAAAATATGATAATTCATTACCTTTAAAAAAACTAGCTTTATTTTCCTTTTAAGAACTGGTTGAATTTTTTCTTTGTATTTGTAGGGTGTTTATTTACTCTAATTTTATAGTTCTTGTCAAGTGTACCTTCCAAATTTTGGGAGGTCCAATACAACCTATATTGGGCCTTCCAAAATCTAAAAGATCAATATTTTTAATTTCAATTTTTTCAATTTTTTCATTTCTTTATCTTTTTCCTTCTTTTACTTACTTTAGATTTATTTTCTTTATTTTTCATTTCATTTTCTTATCTTCTTTTAACTCATTTAAAATAAAATTTTCAAAATATCTTGAATTTGAAATTCAAACTCAACAAAAGATTCCAAAACCAGATTCCAATTCCAACAAAAGATTCCAAGATAATGGGAAAAAAAAGAACTGAATCCTAGTGTATCTCAAAGTGCAAAAATCTGAATATGTAAATGTTTGAATTCTGAAAATGAATATGAAACACAAATCCAAGTTCAACACTTGCAAATGAAGATGTTAAAATACAAAAATTGAATGTGAAACTCAAGTCAACTCTAAATAGCAAAACCCATAACATCTTGAATTGTAACGTCCAAGTCAAATTCAAGTTGCCCACAACTCCACGCAACGTACAAGTAAAATTCAAGCTACAAAACATAGGCCCTGCATTGCGGTTTAAAAGAAAATTGTAAAACAAAAGGGGAAAAAAAAAACTTGGAAATTTGATATCATAATTCTAAGAAAATAGAAAAATGGAAAACCAATTATACCTTTATGTTGCATCTAGCATTGGAAAAAAAATTAAAAATATGAATCAAAAGTTTTCCAAAACATAATTTTGTCGACTCTGCATCAGAAGCAACAAATGACTTATTAGTCCATGAAAATAAGTGTACAAAATGAAAACAATCTAAAATAAGTGAAATAACATAATTACTGTGAAGATATGAAATACAAAGTTGAATTGAGTTTGTCATCAAGTCACCAAACCATGATGATCAAAATTTGAAATCAAAGGCTTTGAAACAAGAATTACAAAAAGATCATATATAAATGGATGTGATAAAAAGGAGATTTTTTTAAATAACTATTAAAATTAACATGGAAAAAAAGAAGGTTAAAATAAAAAAACACTTTTGGCATTGTTACTGTTGTTGCCACATCTACCACCAAACCAAGGATCGCCCTTGGATCAACAACATTGATTGTTATTGGGCAATTTTGTAAATTGTTGAAAACATTCCTAGAAGCTATGTTGACATTGATAAGTTCAAGTGGTTGTTGACATAGATCCTCTCCAAATTTGTGTTAAACTTTGGAAGTTCAAGATCAAACATGTGATTAAAAAACTCATCATCATAAATCTTCACAAAAGAACTTAAGATCGAGACAATAGAACCAATAGAAATTGAAACTTGTTATGTAAAGATAGTGTTAACAACTGTAACATGTGACACAACACCAAAAAAAGAAGGACCATCAATTAGTAAATCTTGAGTCAATGCACCACCAAGAGGATCTTTTCAAGCAATAGAAACATCATTACCACCATATGGTATAACACCATTAACATGAACATAATTCCCATCAAAAGCATCAACATAATGAAAAGGAGCCAAATTCTCAACAATTTCAAGAAGAACCTCTTTCAAAATTTAAAAAAAATAGAAATCAATGATGAAAATAAAAACAAAAATTTAAAAATGATAGAAGTCACCATCAATTTTTGCATGTGAAGAAACATTGTCAGCAACACAACCCTAAAGGCAACAACAAATCAATCAAACTTTCATGAAACTCCTACAACTAGAAAAAAAACAAAAAAAACAAAACCCTTAAAATCTAGGAAGAAAAAGAAGGGAAAAAAAACCTTTGTTTTATCAAAGGCATTTTTTTCCTCTGTAAAAGTTTCATCATAATGAAGCAAGCGCTTGCCTTTGAGTTCTTTGCTAATTATGTGTTATAAAGCCTGGACTCTCAAATGTTTATCCACTTGATTATACATGTAAGGAAAAATTATAAATTAAAAAATTATAAATGTAAAAAACAAAAATAAATAAACAAATCAAGAAGTAAAATATTATATATGTTTTTTAAAAAATGAAAATGATAAAAAAGTGAAACAACAAAAACCCAAAAAAAAAAATTAAGGCAAGAATTAACTTCCCATATGAAATGGGCTCATAGTGATCTGTCACTTCCATTCCGTATTTGCATGGAAAGAACACCTCTTCCATACAAGTAATGTCAACACCTCGCCTAGTTTTGTTAGACAAATTGTTTTTCTTTTAGAATGGGAAAATCAAAAATTAAATGGTTGACAATTAGTCAAAGCTAATTATGACCAATTAGATAAGTTGTAAACCAGATGTCATTAACTTTCTTCCATTTAGATCATGGACAAAGAAAGAAAGGATGAAAACCTGACTTAAGCCAAACAATAGGGCATTGGCATGCAAGTTCTTTGAATGTTGAAATGAAATTTGGGATGGGACAATCAATAACAAGCCAATGTCAATTTGCAAAGCATTTAATCACATTGATGCGCCAATTTTTTGGAAACCCCCTAACAAAACTTCAATACCAAACCGATAGGTAGCTGAACCAAACCAAATTCTTCAAATTCCATTTCCAAAGTTTAGAGCAATCGTAAATGAAAAAATTGTGAATACAAAAATACCCCAACTTGAGATTAAGACCATAAGGAAATGTGGGTTGACAAATCGCTTGTGAAAGCATGGCATGCTCCTCTTTAATAGAAAGCACATCAATCTTTTAATTGGACTTCCCAAAATTCACATTTGACATTCACAAAGTTGTTTCGTCACCCATAATTTTCACACAATTGTACTTGACATTAGTAAAAATGTTGAAAGGGACTATTGGGGCAACAACAATTTCAATAATCCTTTGCTTTTGCCTTTGCCTACTTAGTTTGCCAATTCCTCTAATCAATGCTTGAATGCCACCATGAATGAAAGGAAAAAAGAAAAGTAAGAGGAAATGATAAAACATAAACAACATAAACAACAAATTGAAATACAAGAAATTTGAAAAAGAAAAGAAACGAACAAAATTGAAAAAAAAAAAAAAGAGTAAGATCTTTAAAAAAAACCTAGTCATATGGTACATGTTGTTGTCCTTTTAGCAACTTGAAGAACAAACAAGTAAAGCACGTCTACAAGACCTTTTATGCTCTCTTCCTTCTGTAACAAATTAATAATTTACATGTTTGTTTCATACCCACAAAACCGTTGCCATTCATCAAATGCATTTTTGGCTCAAATCTCAACATGATTGTTGGATCTATGACCACCCACGTTCACATTCTCCAATTCCTTTTCATCAACTTCTAGAAAGTAGAATCTCTAACATACCTTAAAAACAACATGATAATCAAAAAGTTGAGGATCAAAATAAGGGATAGAATCACAGACAAATGTAGAAACATCATCCTTGGGATCATAAGGAGACTGATGGCAAACATTAGTATCGGAAGAAACATGATCATTAGAAAGATTAATAAATTATAAGGTTATAAAATTGCGAAAACAAAATAGCAACATCATCACCAACTTCATCATGAGTAGCATCAGAAGCTTCAACATTTGCAACATTTGCATCATTAGAAGGTTTAGCATTTGCAACATCATCAACATGATTTGCTTCAGCATAAACTTCAGGAGAATTAGAAAAATCAAACAATTTAAAATAAACGTCAAATTCGTCCTTACACCACAACAAATCAACATCATTACTAACAAAAGGTGTACACAAAATAATAAAAGGTGTGGAAAGAAATTAAAAAATCTGATCTATAAGCTTTTTATTCAAGATGTTGTTTAGGATTGTTAAATGAAGAAAAATGTTGATTGATTACAGCTTCTTCAAGTGGAGATCAAAGACAAATACTCTTAAAGGATGGTCCACAAACGCCAACCATTAGGAATTGGTACATAAATACAAAAAAATAAAAGGAAGAAAAAATCTTATAAGAAATAGTACCAAAAACAAAGAAAAGAAGCAAAGGAAAACTAGAAACAAAAACAAACCGACCTAAACACTTACAAAATTTGAAAAACAAAATACAAAATGAGTACAAAATGTAAGGGAAGGAAAAAATAGAAGTTTATTTTAAAAAATAAAATAAAGATCAAATGGAGGAATAAAAAACCAATAGAACCAAAAAGGCTTTCAAAAGCGATGTGCTTTGAGAATGATAAACAAATAAAAGAAAGTGCACTTTGCCTCACACACAATGGAAGAAATCAAGAAACAAGGGGAAAATATAATTTCAGAAAAATAGTTAATATTTTAATATTAATAAATTATTATTATAGTTAAATTAAAATATTTAAATTAAATATACCTCATATTCAATATGACGAATGTTATATATATATGATTCATGATACATTAATAAATATTTTAAATGGATAAAATTATATGGATTCATACGTCCAAATTAAAAGTTATTAATAAAATTATGATACATTGAAAGAAAATTTGTATAATATAAATTCATAAACCAAATGAAGGTTTAATATATGGAAGACATATTTTATTTATTAATGTATTAGCCATAAAGGTCTTTTCATTTACAAATCATGTGTTTGAATTTAATTTTTCCAAACTATGGTTATTGAAATGTTATTCAATAAAAAAATTCAAATATTTTTTTTTGAACTAAATTTATATTTTTAAAAAAATTATATAGTTGTGTACATTATTGAACGAAGTTTTTAAATAAGTTTTCAATTTTTTCATTTGGACAAATTATCAATAAGATATGAATGATTCAATTTGAAGTTTTGTGTAATGTTTAAATGAAATATGGTCTAAATCAAATAAACATTAGATTATTTCACAACAAGTGGGGTGGTTTGGTGGTAAAAGAGTTGAATTCCATCCTTGGGGTTCAAAGATCAAACTTCACAAGTGACATGCATTGTGATGGGTTAACCTAGGCAAACTTAAGTAGATAGATTAAGTGGACTACTTACCCACTTAATTTAGGTGGTGACAAGTGTTAACAATTGATTGGATGAAAAAATAATGAAATAATTTTTTTGAAATAAAAATAAAAATATTATTTTATTATACATATGTATAATATACAATATAAATATTATAAATTTAAAAATAATGTTCCCCAAGTTTTGGGTCCAATTTGTAATATAAAAAAAATTAAACAATCATGAAAAATCATTATTAATGGATGATATTTGCCACATTATGTCTTAAATGACTATTGTCCTAAATAATTCATCCAAAATTATTTTAAAGCTATTAGTCATTTTTTTTCTTTATGATTGGAAGACTAATCATAAATTCAATCATGTATTTGAAGATTTATACTAGTGAGGGAAAGCAAAGAAACGACACCTTGTATAGTCTGTTGAAAGAAGAAAGGTGTGCGTAAAAAGAAAGAAAGGAAGACACCTTGTACTATTCACTAAAAGAAAAAAGGCGCACACCGTTTTTTTAAACTAGGAAAGGGTTTCAAAATAGGGCTTTTCGAGATTCTCAGTCCCTCCCCCTCGGCCTACTTGCCTTGAGATGGGACTTCCAATCCTTGAAAGCCCTATTTTGAAACCCTTCTCCTGTACATAAAGTCATCTCATTTTTTCCCCCTAACAACCTACATGGACATTAAAAGGCACATAATGTCCATGGAATATAATAAAATCAAATTTGAAACATACATAAATAATGATGAACTATTCGGAATCATACGAGAACATACAAGGGAACTAAAATTGGGGGAGAAAGGGGGTATGGATTTTGCTCAATTTGAAACCTCTCTTAAGGAATTGCTTTATTTTGAAGCAATGTGGAATTGAAAAACATCTTTTGAAAAGTTGATTTAAGGTGTCATTTGACATCTTTATTGATAATTTCTAGTTTGCATGACCTTTAGGGTTTGGATCCCACACAATACCCTATAAATTGGGCTTTGATGTTCTTAACATCAAGCTTCTTCTTGAATTCTTTTGAGATATTAGCATAATAGATGTTCCCCGACACTTTGAAATATTTACCACTTGATTTATGTTTTGACCAAACTTTTAGCACAATGTTTCTCCATCTAAAACTTGTGTTGCATCCTATTCAATATATATATATAACTATCATAGTTGCCTCTCCCCAAAAGTGTTTGTTCACACCATTAACATATAACATGTAACACAATTGATCAAGAATAGTCCTATTATGTTTATCAACTACATCATTTTGTTCAAGAGTGAGTGGAGTTGTAAGTTCTTGATGAATGCCATCTTCTTTTTAAAATCTTATAAAAAAAATTCCCCCAATGATTTTTTTTCTTTTATTAAATTTTTTAATTTTTAAACTTTATTTCTTATTTCATTCTTTTTGGATCATCACTAGTTTTTAAAATGCTATTATGGCTTCACTCTTGTGTTTCATATCCACTGAATATATGTAACTATTTTGAATCTTGTCCTTGTCAGGAACAAATTATTTTGCTTTTTTAATTGTTTCCACATTCATCATGTAAATATTACCATGGTAGAACTCACCAAGCTTATGACTTGCTATAGTATTATTAATTGGAAAATGAACCTTATGATTCTTCTTAAATGCACACATTTCATGAAATATATATATATTTTTTAGGGTTCATAATATGTAATCCTCCCACTAATTTTGATCTCCTCATGTTCATAATCATTTTTACACACATATTATGAAACTTTTGTGCCAAAGTTGAAATTGGTTCCACTTGACCAAATTGTCATGTTTGTTTATGTTCCAAGCATAATTATGCTACTATGCATCTTCCACAAATTCCCATGTCTTAACCTTGCCATGACAAAAACCTTTTCTCATGTAAGATATAATTTACATTTAATTTTTTCAAGATTGTTGTTGTGCCCTCATTAGTAATTTATGCTAGAAAAAAAGGTTCATATTTTTTAAATCAAGCTCATACAAGTAGTATGTCATGTTGATTCCATGTTTCTAATTTGTTTATGCAATGTTAGAATATGAATTTCAATATTTCCAATCCTTTATGTTCAAAGGGTGTTTTCATATTAAGGAATTTCATTAAAGACTTTTTAGATAACTTTAAAAAGCCATGTTGCAATTTGGGGCATAGATATGAAGTTGTACAATGATTTTTTTTAGTAATGTAATTATAAGAAGTAATGTTAACTCAATAAGTTTCAACCAAAAAATCACATAAATCGTGGAAAAAAAATCCTTTTTATATTATGACAAAAGTCTTTTTTACCTATAAAAGATTTCATATCTATCAATTTATGACATTTAACAATACAAATATTGTCAATTATTAACCATTGATATGCACTTAAATGATTTAATGCTTCATTTTGGTAATATATTGATAGTTGATCAACAATTTAAAGCTCTTTTGATTGCTATGTGCATTAAAACTACATTTGTGACTTCCTAAATGGTTTTCTAGGCATGAAGAGACCTCAAATCACAATGTTATTGGCCACTCAAAGGCCCATCCATGATGGTTAAATTAAAAAATTTGAACCAACATTTCTTGTTGGTGATGTGCTTAGTTGTTCCAATGTTAGAATATCATGTTTCATCACCTAGGTGATATGCAATGTGCAACATATTCTACTATATAAACATTGTTTATTTTCGTGTAATGTTCAACTTCATAATTTCAACGACAAAAATCATTTTGTTGTTAAAATCTTTGTTTCTTTCACTATTATTGTCATTTGGTTAAGTGTAATTAAATTCCAAATGCTTCACCTCAAGCAAGTTATTGCCACACCTCCAATTTCAAATCAATGGTGTTTATTACATGTGATTCAACAACATTTGTCACAAACACCCCTTTGTTGTCAGGGTGTTTGTTTTTCTCATTCATTTTATCCTTCAATTTAACATAATTAGGTTCCGAGTGCTTTATATCATGGCAACTATTGTAACACATCTCCTTCAAATCAACAATGTTTGTTATGTGTGGCTTAACACCTCATTATAGTTGAAGTGCTTTTCTTTTTTAATCTTCTTGTTTTCCAATCAAGCATCCAATGCCCTATATCATGGCACTTGTTTCAACATATATATATATATATATATGCTTGTCACATGGTCCTCAAGAAAATGTCCTTCCCCCACGGCATTACTAATTGAGGAGCACCAAACATGTGTTATCATGAACCTAACCACATGTAGCTAACAAAGGCCCAAAAGGGGGAAGGATTTTACACCTTAAGCTTAAGGAGTAGGTGTAAAAGCCTTCCCCCTTTTAAGCCTTGGTGTGTATTCCAAAGTTTTTATTCCACATAAAAATTATTGTTCAATTTTTTAATAAAAAAATCTCATGATACCTAACGGAAACCTAATGAATCCTTGATGAATATCACAATAAAAAGGTTGGTGGCCTTTTTGAAAATTAAAATGCCCCACCTTTGTGGGTGTTATGCATTTTGAAAAGGTCATCAACTTTTTACACTTTGTAAGTTGTCCTTTGGACATACACTAAAAACATATAGGAACCTTTATTGAAATGAAAACAAAAATAAACCCTCTCATTTGTGAAGGTAAATTATAGCAAAAAGACATGACTATGTGTTGTATGATTGAAAAGATTTATAGGAATGTTTTATGAAAGGCAAAATTAATGGGTTCAAATTAGTGTCAAGTGGGTACTTGGATTGCCAAGTTAAAACCATTGGTTCTAGTTTCAATTCCTAAGAACTTATTTGGAACCAACTTGATATATAAAGGTTTTAAAATTAGGTGGGAACTGACCTTTGGTTCTAACTTTGATTATAATTGAAACTAAATTCAAACATTGGTTTTAAATTGATATTAAAATTGAAATTATAATGAAATATTTTCTAAAATTTGGTTTCATATCTTATTTTAGGTTCAACATTTAAGGTTTTGAGTTTAAAGAGTTTGATGTTGTTTTTGTTGGTTCATTTTCTTTCTTTCATGTTTGTTGTAGCTTGAAGCTTCAAGTTCCAAAACTTCTTTTTTTTCCTGAAGTTTTTTTCAAGAATTTTGTGTTTCGCCTTTCAAAGGTTTTTTGATTTATTTCTTTTCAAAGCTCAAGAATTAAGCTCCATAGCTCAAGCTCAAAAGGTAAGTTGTTGTCAAATTGTATATTGGTCATGCTTTTATATTATTGTTGTTTTTTACATTGACCAAGTTGATTTTTTTGGTGGTGTTTGTGTGGTGGCAACAATCATGGCAAGATAATTATGGCAACAATAGTCGTGGCAATGATAGTTATGGCAACAATAGTTGTGGTAATGACAGTCATGGCCATTGTGATGGCGGTCATCGTTGTGGGGTATGTTGTTATTCTTTTTCTTCTAGCACTTTTCATGGTCTTGGTCATGTTTTTCTATTGTTATTTTTCGTGACCTTAGTTGTGTTCTTCTATTGTTGCTTTTGTGGCTTTCGTTGTGTTTTTTTACTGCTATGGCTTTAGTTATGACCTTTTCTTGTTACTTTTAATTGTGTTATTCTCTTGTTGCCTTTTGTGGCCTTGGTCATGTTTTTCTTTTGTTGTTATTTGTGACTTTAGTCACACTCTTCTACTATTACTTTTCATGGCCTTGGTCATGTTTTTCTACTATTATTCTTAGTCACGTTCTTTTAATGTTGTTATTTGTGGTTTCAATTGTGTTCTTATACTTTTGCTCTTTGTGGTTTTAGTCATGTTTTTTTGTTATTTTTTATGTTATTTTGTCTACTATCAGTGTCGGTTGTGTTATTTTGTTGCTATTTTTTGTGACTTTGGTCATGTTTTTTTGCTAGTGTTTTTCATGGCCTTAGTTGTGATCTTCTACTATTGTTGAATTTTTTTGAAGTGTCTATGTTTAAGGTAATGGATGTTCCCAACAAAGGCTCCATTGGAAATGGATTGTTTGCATTTTTTTTTTAGTTTTGAAGTCCTTATAACATCAATAACACAAAAACAATTCTACAAGCACAAATTATTTAAAGTTATGGGCTTTGTTGGTGAAATTTTGAAATTTTTGGAAACCTAAAAGTTGAACTACCATAGTTTAGGCATTTTATGTATCTTTGAACTTTTCTTCACCAAAGGTAAGTTCAAGTCTAGCTCAATCCCACCCAAACAATTAGAAAGTGTTATTTGTTACCCACTTGTTCCAAATGCAAGAAAAAAGGGGCTTGATAAGTTACGTATTTGTTAATGGGATTTTTACATTGTTTAAACATTTGGAGGGAAATCATTGGTAGTTTTGGGATGAATGGAATGAATGAGAAAAGGTGGGCTTGAAGGATAAAAAGGTATGGAAAAAAGGTTTGGCCCAACCTTTAACTATATTTTTGGTTTCTTTGGTAATTTTGTTCCTTATAACAAAAATGATCTTCACCAAATTTAATTTGAAGAGGATCTAGAGTATTACCAATGAGTTTTTGCCATCATCATTTGTGGAAGTGCCATTTTTTAGGGGATTAATTTTGAAATAAAAGCCTCACCTCACTTTTCCATCAAGGTGGCAATTGAAATATGATCTTTTGCCTAGGATGGAAAAAACACCATGGAAGTATTATCATTTCCAACCTTTGATTCATGTTGTACATGCATGGTTAGTTTTGATTTATGGATGTCTAGAGGGGGTGTCAATACTTTTGTACTTATTGCCCATTTCTTAAATGACAAGTGGGAGTCTTACTATGTAACTTTGGGGTTTAAAAAAATTATAGATACATTTGGAAATCCCATGGTTTTTCAAGTGAATGATTTGCTTTCAAAACATGGGCTTAATGTTTGTATTATTGCATATGTCAAAAATGAAGGAGATAATATTTCCACTATGATTTATGCTTTTAACTTATCTTGTGTTTTATGAAATTTTGGGCTTGTTTACACCTTTTGTATGGACTTGTTGGGGCCATGCAATGTTCAAGAATTGCTAATATGCCACAAATGATTCTTAAATATGTGTCAACTTGACCTCAATTTCAATTAAAGGAACATAATCAATTTTGCAAAAAACCATCACTTGGACTAATAAAAGTGGTAAGGGATGGTAAGAATGGCTCAAGACATGTCAAGTTGTTAAGGTGTTTACACATATCATAATTCTTGTAAACATCCATGTTCTTTCAAGAGTCATCCTATTCTAGGGGTCTCTTGAGTTTAAACATGTGGTTGTCTTTTGTTATGGAAGGTTGTTGTCTTTGGCATTACAAGGTCATGTGCCAAATCCTCAAGTTTGGGTAGTGGTCTAAATTATTGTTTATATTTTAGGGCTTGCGATTCAACAGTGTGTGTTGAACCAAAATTGAAAATATTGGTTATTTTCATATGCTTTTATTGTTGGGCATAATTTAACCTAACCTAATTTTGATTAAGATATGTAGAATGATTAATGAAGTTTTGGGCTAATTTTAAGTACAAGGGAACATGTTAAGGCACGTGTCTTTATCCCAGTTTGGTTTTGGGGTGTGGGTGGCCTGGTTAAAATAAAAGGGTGGTAGATTAGTTAGATTATAATAAGGTTAGGTTATCCTTTCTTGTCATATACTAGCTAAAACTATTGGATAAAAAGGTATCGATGGGGTGGAAGGGGGTTTTTAAAAAGCTTTTAGTAATTAAGGTTAAGGCAATACAATAATAGTAGCATCTTCATAAAGCTAAAAGGAAAGGAGATAGTTGTTGACCTTTTTTTCTTCTTCTTGAAATACTAAATGGGACATGAAAAGTTGTGAAAAAGGAGAGTGATGATGATGTTGTGATTTGTAAAGATGAGGAAGGATCTTAGCACATCATGAAAGGGTGAAATATGTGAAGAGGGGGGCTAGAACATCATGGGTGAACATGTTTTTCAAGACATAATCAAATGAACATTCATTTTAGAGGATAGAGGCAAGATCATCAAATGATGGCGTTGGCCACTATTCAAATAGAAAATTTCATGAACATGGTGACTAGATGCGAATGGTGGGGAATCAAGAAGAGTTACCTAGTTTTGTTGTTCAAAAAAGGAAATAAAAATACAAAAGGGGAGAGATCTTGAAAGGGCGATTGTTGGGCCTAGGAATGAAAAGTAATGGTATGCCCTCTTGTGGAGCAAAAAAGAAAATAATTAGGGGAAAGGTTGTCTTGAAGAGGTAGAGTATGAAAGGTTGTTTTGGGGTGTGGTAGAGAGTTCTAGAGGTGTAGGTAGTTGGGAGATAGGATTGTAGTGAAGGAAGGCAACATAGGGACCATGTTAGGATTTAATTAAGGAAAAGAATGCAAGACTTGGGGTTGAAAAAACTACATTATAACCTCTTCTTTGAGATGTGAGACTTGTTTTGTGTGTAAAACTTGTTGAAATTATTGTATGATGATGCTTGCATGAGTATGCTTTGGTTTAGGATTGTAGTTGGTTAAATGCAAAAAGAAAAAAATGTTAAAGAAAGGTAGGATTGTTGTTTGCAACAAACATGAAAAAAAGATATAAAAAGAATAAAGAAAAAAGTTGCTAGAAGGAGAGGATTATAGTTGGCTTTGACTACATTAAGACCATTACATTATAAAATGATCGTTGGAAGGAATTAATTTGGGAGCAATTGGGAACTTATTTAGGGTAAAAAACCAAGAGCAAGGGGGTGGATTAGGTAATAAATTGCAATGTTTTTTTTTAAGGTCTCCAAGGGGGCAAAAGGGAGTGGCCTAGGTCAAGGTGTTAAGGATGCGTTAACTTTGCAATTAACACTTACTATTGCCATATTATTTGTATGTCAATGTCAAACAAATTGTTTAAAACTTAACTCTAATGAAACCCAAGTTTTGATGGAAAACTCCAACTCTTTTGACAAAACATGCATTATTTCCAAAAGGCCAATGCAAAATTGACAATATGTTGTGCATGATGTTAGACTTTTGTTACAGGGTTAAAGTTTGGTCATTTAGTTTATTGGCAAGGAAAAATCATCATAAATTGTAGGTCAATGTGACCATTGAATATTGTTTCCATTCTTTATCAATGCAACCTTTTTTAACTTAAGTGATATAAATGTTGGAGCTCCTAGTTCTACATCCCAAAGTATTAAAACCATGAGTCTCTATGATTACATGGAGATTAATGTGGAAATGGCATCCCCAACAGTGAAAGAATAATTGAATCATTTCAGGGTCAAGTAGATCACGGAAGAATAGGCCAAAAATCCACTAGAATGTTGGAAGCTAAGGTGCATGAAACACAAATTTCATATGCTAGGTTTGTAGCCTAACAAATTTTGGGGATTATTGGTTCCCAAATTAAAATAAAGAGAGTTTTAGTATTGCAAGTATTTGTATGAACCTTTGGCATTCTTAGTTGGGCATATAGAATCTTGAAATGCTTATAAACATTTACAAAAACTGGTCACATGATGTCCATATTGGTAACTTGGGGTTCATGAAGCAATTCATGGAAATGGAAGAAGCCCAAATGAACAAAAACAAATATATGATTGAAAAAATTGGGCTATTTGAATTGGAAGAAAGTAGTGATGGGCTTTATGTAATTTTAAAATTTTCATATATTATGTCAATTTTTTGTTTTTCTCATTGGATTATGTCTAGTTAATGTTGATGGGTTAAAATTATTTTTGTTGATTGATGTTTGATCCTCGGCATTGAAAAAGTGGAACAATGTAGGAGTGAGAGTGCTACCATAAGCTTTAACTTGAGGAGATGATGTAACTTTCAAATTGTTAGGTTTTACATTTTTGGTTTTATGTTTTGAGCCATAGAGGCCTTTTTGGAAGTGATTGATGGATATTGATGCATGAAACCCTAAAACATAGAACCACATGGCATGTTAGAGTTTACATCATTTAAGACATAAAAAGTAAGTTTGTATTTAAGTTGACATGTATTTAAACTTTTGTAAACATTTCTCATTTTTGGAATAAAAGCCTAAGTTTTTTCTCATTGCTGACCTTGGTTTTTTGTATTTTCCTGATTTTCTGAAATTTTTTATGTCTTATTGATTATTTCCTTCATTTTTCTGATTTCTTGGATTTATTCCTGATTTGTGAGGTGGTTTTATATTTTCTATATTTTGTTTCTGGTTATCTGAAAAAAAATCCAGATTTTTTCGGATTTTATTTCAGATTATTTTAATTCTTTTTTTTTCTTGCTGGATTATGTTCCAAATTTTCAAAAAAAAATTGTGATTTTTTTTGAAAAGGGTTTAAAATTTTTTGAAGTTGAAACCAAAGGTTACCCAAACGGTAGGTTCTAAAACTGGATCCAAAACCACTCCTAATTTTTTTTTTAAAAACCAGAACCAAAACCAAGTCCCAATTTTGGGGGAAAAAAACAGAATTTTTTTTTTAAAAAATAATAATAAATAATTTTTTAAAAAATCAGAACTAAACCAAAATCGACTGGGGGCATTTAAATAGGCATAGGTATGGGAATGGCTAAAAAATAATGTACCATTATTACGGCACTGTGCACCAGCGTGTAATGCGGGAAGTGATGGATGGATGGATGGATGGATGGATAAAGTCCTTGTGGGGTTGGGAATTTGGGCCATCCACAAAGCGACGACGCTGCTCCCCATAGTCTCGGCTACCGGCATGGTCACTAGTGCACGGCGGCGACGGTTTTGGGCAAACGACAAGTTCACAACCACATGTACAAGATACTAGGCACAATCTTATTATTATCATTATTATAGCTATTGTTATGCCCACCCATGTCAGCCTGTCCTGTGGATAAACCCTAAACCCTAGACCTTAAACCCTAAACCCTAAACCTTAAACCCTAAATCTTAGACCTTAAACCCTAAACCCTAAACTCATTTGGGGATTATGTTATATTTGACAGCTGTGAGTGTCACGGAAGTCAATTCGTTTCCACATAGTCAATGAATGCAGTATGGTCTAAGTATGGTCTAAGAGCTACTTTAGATGAGGGTCCAAAGGTCCACGGTCCAATTGAAATAGAGCAATCCTTTTGAAATCGGATGAGAGCCATAAATTGGACCCATGGCCTTTTTAGACGAAGAAGGTCCATTATCAAAAGGGAGCAAATCAAAGCTAAACCTACATGGCATACCATTTTGGACGGAAAATCAATTGGTTCAGACCGAATTTAAATTTAAAAAAGAGCTCAAAGGAGATTCGGAGAACCAACATGCAAGGTAGGGTCTAAGGCATGGTCTAACTTAAGGATTCAATTTGCTTTCAAATGAGTCCAAATGGGTTTCTAGAAATTTGGACCATGGACCCCTCCCCCCCCTTAAAGTGCACCTAAGTGACCAATTTCACTCTCTATCTACCCCTACTAGGAATGGTCTTGAGTTTGACCATTGTTCAGGGTTTGTTTTGGGGGTGGGTCAATTTATTGAGGTAGGTGGTTGGAGAACTATCCACAAGAAGACTTAGCCAAATTTGGGTACAAATTAGGGAGGCATTGACCTATGGTTATTGAGTTTTTTTTTTTAATAACTGCATGATATTGAAATTTCAAAATATAATGAATTACTTGGATAAAGCTATTATCATCCAACTAGGTTGTCAATTTTTAAACACTAATACATATATTTGAAAAAATTATATATATATATATATATGGCAATTCTATTTTGTCTCTCTCTCAAAATATGGCGACTTTGGGTCAATTTTTTCAAAATAATCCTTTGTTAATAATGATGTAGTTTGATGATTATTTATTTATTTATTTAATTTTTTTGACAACTTAGTTTTCATTTTGCATTTCATTGAGATGAGCAATTTAATTAATGCATTTCACATAACAACAAGTTGACAAAATTTTGACCATTCATACTAAAATGTGAACACCACCAAAGCATCCTTTATGGAGACACGATTTTGCATTTTTTCAACCTGAAAATAAATTTTGACACAGAAAGAATTTTGTGAAAAAATGGCCACATATTATGCCAAAATTTGAAAATAACTTCAAATCACCAGATTTTTACAAATTCAGTATGGAGCCAAAATATTAAAAAATGTTTGTTTGGTCTGTAACCAAATTCAGCTAAATCTTCTTGTTAATCTTCTTGTTGTTGATTGTTACTATGGAAACATCACAAAATTGAAATAAAAAATGCAAAAAATATATATTAAACAAATCAACTCAACAAAAAATTTTAAAAGTTTGAACTTTTAATAATAAATAAAAAACTTGGAATTTTTCAATTTTTTCATGTTGCATTACATTTCAACACTGCCCTCCAATTCCTCTTCTCACATTTTATGTCACATAATGACACTTGCATCAAAGTGTCTAAAGTTTCCAACTTCAATGAAGCTCACAAGTGGCTCTTATAATATTTTGTTGTAGGGGAGGTTCTCGTGCGTTCTCCTGAGGGGAGGGGGGCATCTAAGGGTGCTCCCAAACCTCAGGAGAAGGTGCGAGTACATGAACCTCCCCTTACATAAACAAACTCTCTTTTTTATTTCCTCACTCTTTCCCATTCTGTAGACAAGAAATATTTCCATGGGAATGTGGGAACATATAAAATTGGGAGAGCTCCCCCGACATAGCACCCTAGGGTTTGGGAATTCTAGGGTTTGGTACCTAACATTGTTGTAACATCCATCATGGCATCTCTGGTAGTGATACCTAGCCGCAAAAGGTTTGTTTAAACAAATCCATATCCATATTACTTGCATTTGCTCCCAAATAATACCCTATACTACCTTGGCCAATTCGACACTAATTATATTATTTTCAGAAATGTTGAAATTTTCAAAAATTATTTTTTTCCAAATCAAGAAAAATTGTGAAGGGTAATAGTGAATATTTAGGAATATTCCATTTTTTGAAATGATTTTTTCAAAATTAATTATTTATTCGACGGACATGTGTTGAAATGGCCTAGGTACTATGGTAATCATTATGTAATTTCAACAGGGCTATGGGCAGCTTCAACACATGTCTATCCAATTATTAATTAAATTTGATGATTCCATGACAAAAAAACAAAAAATTCCAAAAAATTCCTTAGGTTCCTCAAAAATATCTTGGAAAAAAGTAAAAATTTGATGAAAATTTCAACATTTCTACAAATAATATAATTAGTGTCAAAGCTGCAAAGGGTACAACAAAAATAAATAAATAAATAAATAAATTTGCCCTTGTTTTTCTGACCATGTCCTGGATCACTTTTGCTCCCAAGCTTTATTATTTAATCTTTTTATTTATTTTTTGTCCTCTGACCACCATGTGGTTCATTTTTGCTGCCATGCCTTAGGAAACTTCTTTTCTTAATTTATATTGAAAAAAGGGGGGAAATGGACTGAGCACCAAACAAGTGCAATAAGTTAGAATGTACCTGAAGCAGACCTAAGCAACTCCAGCTGTGTGTGAATGAGGAGAACTCAAAACATGGTAGTGTGGGTTAGCAAAAATGGTTTTGGCCCAGCATTTGGGAACAATTTGCTGAGGCTGGTGAAAGGTACAGCAAAGCCTAACAGCTGCCACGGAAAGAGAGCAGGAAGAAAGATGTGACTACTAGTCCCTATTTCTGATTGGCCGATCATAATGATTTGTCCAGGTGGTTTGCTATCAGCAGGTGGAAAATGGGTTTAGGGTTTAGGGTTGGGATGGATTGGGTTGGGAAACTCCAACAATGGATGAATCCAAGCAAGTGGGACAATTCAGAGAAGTGTGACAATAGATGAATTTAGGGGGTTTGATCATCTTCGGAAGGGGGATACTAAGGTGAATATTTAGGAGTTGGACAATCTAGGGAGTTTGGGCTGAGCCTGGGAAGTTGGATAATGGATGAATTTGAGGAAATGGGAGAATTTGAAATTCAGAAGGAATGAAAATAAAATTTAATGGAGAATGATTTATCAATTATCTTACCTATGAGTGAGATTCAGTGATTATTAATTCTCAAATTGCAAGCCAAAGAAAAATAAAAACTGAGCCCATTGTGTTTAATTTTAGGAGGATAAAATCTTGCACCTATTACACACATTAAGTAGGCTGGTCTTAACCACTGGGCTACCATAGTTATCTTTTAAAACATGAAGAGATTTAACACACTTAAAATTGTCTTATTGAAAATTTGAAAGATTGAAAATGGGGTTGTTGAAACCCTTTTTTCAAAAAATAATTATTGTGACAAATATTGTTGATTATTAGTTGTAGGTACAATATTCGTCTTCCCCAATACTCAGCTTTTATGGATGTCAATTTTAGTGAACTGCTTTAGTCATTTTGGAAATTTGATAATGGATGAAAATTTTGATTATCCTGGGGGAAGTGGTACAATTCAAGGAATTTGGACAATGGATGAACTCAGGGATATAAGGTCTGTGGTTGAATTAAAGGATGATGGAGAAAATTCAAGATATTTGAGTTGAATTATAAAAAGATTTACCATCAATTGAACACAAAAGAAATCTAAACATTACAATTTTTTGATAACATGGTGTCTACTTTAAAATAATGTACGTATGTTAGATGGTATATGAGTGTGAAAGCCCCCAAAAAAGACAATGGATGATGATGGAATAAGTTGGGAAAGATAGAAACCTCACAAATTTGATTTTGATCCATTGTCCAACAATTTCAACTTTTTTACATCCATTAATCCATTTTACAACTTTCTCAACATTCTTGATTCACAATTCATCCAATGGATGTACATTGTTTCAAAAATGCAAAGTAGATAATAATATATTTTTTAAGGTTTTAATTTGTTTTTGGCCTTACGGTGGTGATAAATCCTTTAGAATTGAACTCTTTGTACTTCCCTTCCAACTAATTTCATTTTCATCCATTGTCCTTGATTCAGCCATTAGCTTAATCATAAACAAACATATTTCTCAATGAACTTTGTTTTCATCCATTGTTCAACTTTTTCAATTATTTCCATTTTCTTTGATTCTCAAACTTTCTTAATTTATTTAGTGTCCAACCTTTTCAACTTTCTCAATTGGCTTCATTTTTATCCATTGTAAAAGTTTCTAATCATTTTACGACATTTAACTCAATTTGACATCAAAGGAACTTGGTTAATTGCCATAGAAAGATAAGAGCTAAAATATTCTCCATGGTTTTTGAGTTTTGATCAGTGTGCAATCAATCAACTTAATTCAACCCTAGAACTTAGGTATGATGATGCCCAACATAAGTAAAAACTTGTAAAATGGGTTATAGGATTTCATCCTTAATTGCATCATTGATGCATCATTGATGCAAGATGTAATGAAATAACATCATCACAAATTGCATTTTTAACTAGTGATTCAAATTTCATTTGTTTCATTAGGGGTGATGCATTTCCCTTTCATTTTCAATTTCTTTAAATGTGATTAGATTTGGACAAAAGAAGATCTAAGATTACATTGGATGCTTTGTATTCAATTTAAAGGAATTAGCCAAGCAATTAAAAAGACAACAAATCCATATCATACATGAGGATGATATTGATTTTAAGGTAATCTTATAGGGTTTAACGAGGTAGAAAGGGCCTTGGTTCAAATTTGAACAATAGAGCTATTGGATGCACATTTGGTCAAATTGTCTATGGGTCAAATATATGCCTCAACAATAATGATGCCGACCAAGAAAGATAATTTTGGCAAATGGATATATGGAGTGTCATATGTGTTAGGATTACCATTTGATGAACAATGAACCTATTCAAACAAATATGTCATGTCCCTATTTGAGGAGATCTTTGATGCTCTTGGGCAAGCCAAGGTTTTCAGTACCTTGGATTTGTGGTCTAACTATTATCAACTGCCATTGAAGGAAGGTGACAAGGTCAAAACATTTTGGGGGATTGATCATAATCGGAAAGATTGTTTATACTAATGGCAATTTTTGTCATTTGGTTTGAAAAATGCCCCTATAGGATTTAAAAGAGTTATGGATTGGGTGTTGGTGAACATTAGTCAATTGTTAAATAAATCATCATTTAAAACCTAGCCTTAGGAAATCATATGCATTATTGTTATAGGTGTTTATAAGATTTAAGTAATATAACATTAGTTTCATCCTGGCAAATGTTAGTTCTTTCAATGTAGGTGGAATACATGAATCATATGCTTTACGTAGGTGGATTAGCGGTTCGTAAAGCAAAGGTTAAAACCATTCCACAAGCTCCCCAATGATTGGATGTTACTTGGTTCAAGCTTTTCTAGGATTGTGAAATTATTATTAACCATTTGTCAAAAGGTTCAACAACATCGTCAAACTTTTGACCCAATTGACGAAGATTGATTAAGAGTACATTTCGAATGAAACACATGAATAACCCTTTCAAAAGTTGAAGGCATGTTTCATTTTGGTTCATATTTTGTAATGACCCATTCAAAGGTTATCAAATTCAAGTTACACGTGGATTAAAACACCTTAAGGATGAAAGTGATGCTTACCCAATTGGATGATGATATCTGACAATTCAGGTGGTGTATGCAAATCAATCCAACAATAATATGAGGGCCAAGTATCGTTTGTATGAGGGGGAATGCCTTGTTATTTGGGAAGTTTCATCATTATTTAATGTTATTTGTATGGTAGCCCATTCATTTAAATTACAAATTATTAGCCTTTGAAATTTCAGCTAATGGAATCAAAATGTCTCATAAGGAATTAGTTAGGTGGGCACTTATTGTACATGAGTATGACTTTGACATTGTTCATAGGGTGGGTAGGGTTAATTGAAATGTTGATGGGTTAAATCAAAAACCAAGTTCTAATGAAGAGGACACCATTGGTATTTGTTAGCATAGTGATGTTGAATTAAAGGCAATCCCAAGTTGGCATGCCTATGCATACCTATGTTCATTTTTTGGAATGTTTTGGGTTGTACTTCAAATTAACATGTATGTTAGGGATTCTTATGTTTTAGACATTAGACTAAATGGTGCCTTGGATGTAAATGAAAGTACACATGTTATTGCATATATGCAAGCAAGTGAAGTCCCAATTGGATTAACACCCAAGGAGTGTGATTAGGTCATGCATAGGGCCAAAAATATCCTACGGGAAGGTGATTCTCTTACGAGTGTGGAATGATGGATGAGTGTGGGTAATGCGTCACTTAAAGTAGTGTGAAGGCCTTGTATGACATGTTCATGAATAGTTGGGTTATTTTGGATTTCAATCATACTTTTAATTTACTCAAATCATAATATTGGTGGCATGAAATGTAATTAAAATTTCAATAGTTCGTTTCTTGGTGTGTGGTGTGTGATCAAATTTGGGCATCATTTTACACATTTATATTTTATTTACATCCATTTCCCATTATGGGGTTAATGTATTTGTGGAATTTGGATTTTGGTAGCCCGTTAAGTTTAAGATTATGTAATAACTACTATGTATTAGTTATGATTGAATATTTCTCCAAGTGGTTGGAGTTGGTGTCATTATTGGATCACAATAATTAGAAAACAACATGCATTTTTGGATTGGGTTTTCACTAGGTTTGATGTTCCAATTGAAATACTCACTGACCTTGAGGTATGAAATCTTATGAAGAATTTCAATAATTGTGTGAAAAAACATTAGTAAATCATTTTGGGGTCCAAACATAATTGGAATACCACATTTGAAACCTAAGGACTCCCAAAGTCATTTTTTTCTTCACTTTTCCCATGACATGTCTTACATTTCGCCCTTCTTTTTTGTGTCAAATGAAATAATTTTGTTCCAAATTTTATATAGGCTTTTGAAGTTTTTTTTTCACTTATGAAAGTGAAAATAGTAAAATTTATCCAATGTGGACCATGTTTTATCAATGGCCCAAAATTCCAAGAAATTTGATTTTTAAAAAAAAATTACATTATAATTGGGCATTTGGTTCTTGCCACATTCATACATTTTACACCCATTAACACACAAGGTGTTTGTGGTGAAAATATTGTGCCAAAAAAAGTTGTTTAGACATTCATTATGAGTATTTAAACCTTTTTTTATCATGAACCTTAGATTTTTTTTCAAGGATTTGGTAGGAATTTTTAAACTTGTTCAAATTTGACATTCAATGCATAGAATAATATTTTTGTAATGTATATAGCTATGAATAAGAGCAAATTTTCAATACAAATGTGTTATTAAGTTTCAACATGTATAAGTGAGGGGGTCTAGTGAATATAAAATGAAATAGTCCTTTTGCATATCCCAACCATGCTTTAACCTTGTGAAACTTCATGAGACCATCCTAGAACAAACACATTAGTTGAATGAGTGGTGTAAATGTTGAAGTGAAATTTGTGTAAATATAGGTTCTAAAATGTCATATTAGATATTGAGATTTATAATTACCATGGTTATATATGGGGTATAAATGTGGTCAACATGTTTTTTTCATGTCATTTTCAATATATGTTTTATTGTTTGGTCTTAATTCCAAGCTATTAGTTATAGTCCAACATGATGCCATGGTACTTAATTGGATGATCCAAAAATGTGGTTTTAAGCGAATGTGACTAGTAAACAACTTTGTTCTGGCATGTAATGTTAATGGCTATGGAAAATTTAACAATTGTTCATCATTGAGACACACTTTAATATGCCAATACTTGGGGAAATGGTTATCAACCTCAAATTTGTATATTTGATCCAAATGACTATGTGTACTTACAACAAACAACGCCCATTATTTTAAATGTGATTAAAATATATGTTATTTTGAATGTACAAAATGTTGTTGTTGGAAGGTCAAGATGGTAAAACCTAGAAAGACCATGTGCATAATTGTGTGATGTGTGATTTTCCATGTATTGATGGTTAAGTTGATCCATTTTTAGTAATCGTCCTTGTAAGATTACATTCTTTGTCATGTGGGTATACTATGAAAATTACTACTATGTTGATTTGTGATCAATGTTCCAAAGGTTGGCATATGGGATGTTTCACACCACCATTGGAGGGAATTTCAGTTAGAAAATGGTTTCATTATTAGTGCACAAAATAAATATAAGTGTCTATTCCTATTATTAAATAATAAAAAGTAATTTAAGCTATTTTTTAGAATGATTCACATTTGGATGAAAAATTGAAGGATTATGGCAATGCAATTAATGATGGGGTTCATATTTGCACCTAACCTATTAATCTTTTCACCTAAAAACCAAAGTGTTCATTCATGGTGGATTTATATAAAATATTTTTTGCATTGTTATTTAGCTTAAAAAGACCCTGGCCCTAAATAAGGGGGTAGTTTGGATGTGTTGTACTTTTAGGGTATTTTTGTGGTGTGTCGTATGTGTGTTGACAACGATGGTTGTAAACACCACCATAAGAGTGCACAACAAGTAACATGAATTAATTTTGTTACCTATTTACATCCCAATTATTGTAGGTAAATTGGGGAAGAAAGATTGGAAATGGTTATAATGTGAACATGGTTCTAGATAATCCCAAGTCGTGTGATTTAAAAACATTTTTGTGATTTGAGATTATATAACATTGTGTTTTTGTTTTATAAAGTTTTTGGTGTTTGATGTAAATTTCTTTTACATTTAGTTTGTTTGATTTGCAATGTGTTTCTTAGGGTTGAATTATTGTATTGTTGTAGGTGAATCTCATTTTGGTTTGGGTGTGTCATAAATCATTCATAGTTTTTTTATGTTATGTGTTGTAGGTTTGTTAATGACAATGGTTGTAGGTGTTGATAGAAGAGTGCACAACATTAGTTTCAAAAGAAACTTTGCCCATGTGTAATAACAATGTCCTACACCCGAAACAAGTACAAAATTTCATAAAAAACCATAAAATTGCATAAGGGTAAAATCAAAGTCAAAGGAGCCACCCAAGTGAGTGGACATTCCTTAAAACTTTCATTTTTGTATGTTTAAAATATCACAAGGGAAACATAATAGTTTGGATTGTCATAAAGTTTTATGGAATATTTTTCATTAATTGAAAAGTTTACATGCTCAAAGCTTGACACAAATCAAATTTTTTTTACATGTTCAAAACATTCAAACCCCGAGAGTGGACAGTCCTTGTTTTTTTTCAAACGTCCTCTTTTCCTACCAAATGTGCACCATTCCTTTTGAAAATTGAAGAGGATTTTAACATTGATGATTAGAAGGGCAAAAGGACTTTGAATTGATGAAAATTGTTTTTATAACCCATTTGAACACATTTGGTTCAAAAATGTTTTTGACCTTGAAATTTATGGATTTTGAAAGTGTGGTTTTAACAAAAGTTGTTCATATATATGTGATAAAGGGCATGGATGCATAATATACATGATATAAAATCAATTTGTAGTCAAAATGTATTTATATCTGCAAAATGGGGTATCCGAAATATAGAATTTTAAGTGATAAACCAATGTAAGGATGACACGTGTCGTGTGTAGTCCTTGGAAAATAACTTTTACCTTGATGCCCATGGCTCTTTTGACCGTAATTTCACCCACAAATGCATATTGCGCAATGCACAATGGAACAAAAAACATTGAAACATGACCAAGTTACAACTTCAAAAACAAATATAACAAACAAATTGTAGATACACCTTACTCCACATTCTAATATATATTGTTCCACAACTAATAACCAATAGATTTACATGCCATGGATGATGGAACTCACAAGTGACAAAACTTGTTGAAACAATACTTGAAAAAATCACAAGCTTGTGTGAACATCAACAAAAAAAGAAAAAAGAAAAACATTGAAATTCTTCACTTTCAGATGAAATTGGGGGAAAAAAAGAAAAATACTCCTTCAGAAAGGGGATGTAACAAACAAAAAGTTACTTGTCTCCATAATCCATACTCCAAAATTCACTTACATATCATCTATTTTTAATTATAATCAATACAAGATTGAACTTTTGCGTTTTTCCACTAGGTGATGGTTTCTTCAAATGGGAACTCTAAATGGTGTAAAATCAAATGCACAAATCCAATTAAGTGGTTAAGTAATTTTTCAATTGCTTTTCCATGAATGTCATTAATGAAAAATAGATTCGTTCATCTTTCATAAATACAAGGATTTAAACATTTGCTATTTTGGCCAACATTATGAATTTCAAGAACTTGTGCTTGAAGATGTTAAAGAATTAATCTTCACCCATAATCAATTGATAAGGTTCGTAGAAAATCCCTTTTGCATGATAGATTCATTATTTGGAAGCATTTTCATCTTTAAAAAAAATACAAATTCAATGTATAATGATTGAAAAGAACTTTCACATAGACCACATCATTTCCCGCCTTGTGAAGAGAAAACTACCTTGATGACAATCAAATGTTGGTGCAAAGTATTTTCAACAACATTGGGGTGATCAACTTTTGTTTTTTCTTTCATGGAAGCTCTTAAACAATTACATCCAAAATGGAATTGTGTTTAAACTTGTAATAGATCTTTCATTAGATGCATGTTAATTTTTCAAGTTGAAGTAAAAAGACCCAACCTTGACCACTTGACTAGCAACATGTCAATTTTATGCCTATTTGCATGGTACAACAAATTATCAAGCTTAGGGACAAAAAACCTTCAACATTTGAACAAATTACATAACACATTTTGTGCACCTTACCTTTCACATCTATAACCAATTCAACCCAAGGAATGTGTGCAACCCACTTATTTTGGAAATATTTCAAACCTTCATAATCTCAATTTTTTTCTTCATTATGGGTTTTTTGGGATGCATAACAATAGGTTGGGATTTTGAAGCATTCAATTTGATGATCAACTTGATATGATATTCAATGGATTCAACAACATGAAAGTTAGGTTTGAATTTGAAATTTATGGAAATCAATAGAATAGGCATGGCAATTTTGATCCATAAAATAGACATTAGCAATCCACACTACAAATTGAACTCAAAAATAAATAAACTACACACATTTGCACACATACATAGTTGCAATGAGACTTGGGAACAAAAAAAAATCATGAACATAACACACACAAATCATAGATTCCAAATTCTTTTTGACTTAAAAAAACATAAACCAAAAAAAAAAAAAAAAAAAAAAAACTTGAAAGGGTTTTAATTTTATTTAAAAATAAAAACAATATTAAAAGTATTACAAC